>Ga0209915_1000816_pt1 | contig 57418 bp, 42 predicted proteins | sample ThiBiot_750_plan_FD_183952 | JGI IMG/M metagenome (GOLD analysis project Ga0209915, IMG submission 183952) | Wastewater bioreactor microbial communities from Cape Town, South Africa - Thiocy_cont_750_plan (SPAdes) | ecosystem: Engineered > Bioreactor > Thiocyanate-remediating > Anaerobic-Aerobic... | reverse complement strand
ATAAGGTCGTCTATAGCCACGAAACAGGTTATAATCCACTTGGCATCCATCGATTTTCCTTTGTACAAGTGTTTTTGTTGGCGCAATTAACTTGCACATTTTTTCGATGGATGTCAATTTTTACTAGCAATCAAGGTATCTATATAAACAAAAGTTCCCTAACCTTTGTTTATTTACTCCTAACATATAAAAATGTTCCTGCAAGCAAGGGTTGAGTTAGCCCCAGGCATCGCTTAAAAACGAGGGGCTACTTCATTGTTCTCCAAAATGACCTTTGTTTCACGAGTCAGTGTAAACCCCCAGACCTCAGCGGCCCCATTGACTTTTAGAACCCTGGCACATTCGTTCATGGTCGACCCGCTGGTACAGACATCGTCAAACAAGAGTATCTTCAAACCTTTTATTTCAGGCCCCTGCCAGCCAAAGGCATTACGGACATTGGCAGAACGCTGGCGCCCCTCCACCTCCAGTTGGGAGTGGGTATAGCGTTCGCGGGTCAACCAGGCTGGCTGGTAAGGTAACCCGCTCAACCGGGCGAAAGGTTCGGCAACCAGGGCCGCCTGATTATAACCGCGTTTGCGCTGCCGCATGGGATGGAGCGGGACCGGAAATACCATGTCGAAATAACCTTCCAGCCCGAAGCGGGTCAGGGCGGCGGCAACCTCACGCCCGGCCCATTCGCTTAAGCTGCGGACACCCCGGTACTTCAGGCGCAAGACCGCTTCCTGCCCGGCCTCACGATGCCAGAAAACCGACCGGATGCCATCCAGCGCCCGGAATTTCGGCGGCAGATGGCACAAACTCCCTTCACATCGTTTCTCTCGTAAAGGTTCGCTACAGGTGTGACAAAAAGGTTCGGTCACATAGGGCAAAGCTGTCGCGCAAGCGGGATGGACCACGGCCCCGGCTTTGCGGCAGACCAGACAATGAGTGGGGTAAAAGAATTCGGCTAGTCTGGCGAGAACATCCATTGCATGCTCGAAGTGGTTAGAAACCTGGAACGTTACGGTTATATAATTTATTATACATCCAAAATTTCAAAATTAAGATTACAAAATTTAATTTAAGAATACAAACTTAACCATCTCATGTTAATGGTACTTTTAGCCATCTGTAATACCTTAAGTTGTAAATTGATTTGGTGCAAAAGCTAAATTTAATCAAATTCTACCCGGTCAGGTGGGGGAGTGACCGGAAACCTGACAGTTTTTATGGTTTTTTCTTCCATCAGGTATGCCTTGACCAGCCGGTGAATACCGTCCAGCACCTTCCCGTCCTCATCCAGGATAATCGGGTAAGCCAGGTCGGCTTCGGCTACCTTGATACAATGTTTGAGAAAGTTACGCAGGTTAGGCGGATTTTTCTGCGCAAACCAGAAATTTTTATCCAGGTACTGATTGAAAAAATCGAGGGGAACTTCAGTTACCGGGAGGTCTTTCGACTTCTCCCATAAACCGGCTACCTCCCAGATATTGGTTTGATTACCCTTGCGCCGGGACCGGTAATGATGGCCTGGACGGGGTTGGAGATCGGTTTTGTTTGGGTCAGTCACTGATACCTGCGTTCTATTCCCGCCTCCGGGGTCAATTGCTGCGAAAAAGTAGGTGCAGTAGAATTTGGCCTTGCCACAGGAGGCGCAATTTGCCTTTTTTTAGCTCGCTTTTCTTCCATAGCCGAAAGAATTTACTTATTCAATTTTTCGGCTCTGTATTTTTCGCCTACGGCCTTCCAGTTCGTTTTCTGCCGCAGTTCATGGTAATCTCCTTTAAACTTTACCAGGAACTCAAGCGCAGTTGAGCTTTCCTCATTCTTTCCAACATGATAGTAAACCTTCACCTGGCTTATATCCACGCCGAGCCGCTGAAATTCCAGCAAAACCTGGTAGGTAAATTCCGGTTTGGGCATATAGTGGCCGCTGGCATCGGTTAGGTGGACCAACTTTCCTCCTGCTACCTGGATTTCACCGGCCCCGGCCACCGCTCCGCCGCCTTTGAAGGTGGAATGGTGGAACCCGATAACGCGCTCCCCCGACTTGCCCTGTTCATAATTTGTAATGCCCTGCTGGTACTCGGCTATCGAATCGGCGTAGTAAAATTTACCTCGCCGGGTCATTACAAAAATATATCCGCCTTGACTCCCTTTTGCGACAGCTTCCAGTACATTGGAACTATCTAAAGGTTTCCCATCCGGACCTGTGAATATGCCACCTTTTATTGTGAACTGAAAAGGCTTACGGGTGATTTTATTCAGGTAATTAGTCTGTTTTGCTACATTCTTGAAAAGTTTAGCGCGCCCGGCATTTCCTTCACCCAGGCCTAAGTCCTCACCAATATCCCCTTCGAGAAGCTTGGTTGTTCCATAGCGGACCGGGCTCTTTTTACCCACATCTATCTCGTCGGGGTAATCCGAGGTCTTGTCTCCCTGCTGTTTTGCCGAATACTGGCCTAAAACTACGGAAACTTCATCCACATCATTTTCGGCTTTGCGGAGGTTGAGGCCGGCTTTTACTACAAATTCGGTCGCAGCATTGGCCCATTTCTGAGCCTGTTTATAGTAATTTTTAAGGTCGTCATAATCAACTTCAGGTTCTGCGGCCTTATTGGTCGCTTCGATGGCTGATTTCACAAATTGGTCGAGCTCTTTTAATTGCCCGCCTTCCGTAGTAATCGCCGGGCCTTCGGGCAAGTTGGTTTCTTCAGCCACATCGGCATCATCGCTAATACTAATATCATCATCATCGAAATCATCTTTAACCGACGAAGAGTTATAGTTGCTGGCATTGTTCGCCTGGAACCTTCCGGTATAAGATGAAGACGATGGTTTAGTCGTGTAAGCAGAGCTATCCGTATCCTCAATTTCATTTTTGGAACTACTCTGTTTATACGGGGTATAATTCGACCCCTTGGGGGTGTAATTACTGGTCGTGTAATTACTAGAATTATTGTTGCTATTGGTCGTGTAATTACTGGAATTATAATTACTGGTCGTGTAATTACTGGAATTGTTATTATTTGTAGTGTAGTTGCTTGCCGTGTAGTTGCTGGTGCCATAGTTAGGGTTGCGCTGGATCGTGGTATAAGCGCTATCATTTGTTGTAGTGTAGTTACTATTATTGTAGTTACTGGTCGTATAGTTAGTAGTATTGTAATTGCTACTGGTCGTGTAGTTACTAGAATTGTAATTGCTGGTACCAGGACTATCATTTGTTGTAGTGTAATTGCTAGAATTGTAGTTGCTTCCGGTGGTATAAGGGCTATCATTGGTAGTAGCGTAGTTACTACTGGTGGTATAGGGGCTATCAGTGTTAGCCTTGGAGCTATCGGTGGTATAGGACGACTGGTCTGGCGGATTTGAACCTGAATTTTGAGATGGCTCAATTTGGTTACTCAAATTACTGGAAAACTTATTATAGTTACTGTTGCTAAAGCCGGAATTATTCGGGTTCGTTTGTTTAGGCGCCTTTTTAGCAGCCTGCTTTCTAGCCCTGGCATTCTCAAAAATCATCAGGGCTCGAGCAGCCGCCTCTGAAGCTGTTTTAGCCCCGGCCTGGGAGAGAGTGAGGATTTTACTTGCTATTCCGACCTGGGCTACGGCCTCTTCCAGCTTCAATTTAAGATCCTGAATAATGTTTGGGTCACTGCTTAACTCTATATTAGCATTGGGTTTTTGAGCCTGGGGACTGTTTGTATCGCCTCCACTTTCGCTTATGTCTGAAATGTCATCGGGATATTGCTTTGCAGAGGAAGAGTTGTACCTGCTCCTGTCAGAAGTGGACTTATACCTGGTCCCGCCAGTTGGAGAAAAAGTGTAGTTACTTTCAGGCTGGGTGGCGGTTTCGTCTCCTTTATCGTCCTCGGTGTCCTGGATTGGTTCATTTATATTGTGATTTTCCCAGTATTCCAGGTCCACGTTTTCGACCACTTTTGGCTGGCTGGGCTGTTCGGGTGGAGTGGTAAGGTTTTTCAGGTTGGCACCAGGTGACATATTGGCCCAGAACTGGCGGGCTTTGGATGCTCCCTCGCTGCCCTGGGGGTTTTCCCGGTTGGTTGGAGTTGGAGTAGGATTTTTAGCGCCGCCTTTGGCCTGTCCTTGCCAGAAATTACGGGCATTTGAGGAGCTTTGTTTAATTTTGTCCAGTTCTTCGGCTGTAAGCCCGGACCTTTGCACCACTACCGGCGAAGTTTGTTTCATCATCCGCTGGACGGCCTGGTTTCCAAAAGTTCTTTGCATATAAAGAACATTAGAATGCGTTACAGGCGGCTGGCTAAATTTTCCATCTTTTTGAAACTCAGGTTCGGTTTCGGTATGTTCGGGTTGTTCCTCTTCCTCTTTTCCTTCAAGGTGTCTCTCAGTATATGTTGATCGGAGGGATTTAAAGTTAGGAGAACGAAATACTTTTTTCATTAGGTGAATATTCCTGAATCTTTATTTTCATAACTAGAGAATGACAAAAAGAAACAAAGGATTAGTAAATCCTTAAACACACCGAATGGAATTGTTGCTTTTACTTCTTATTGTTAAACCGTTCATAGCGGGATCCATTAACCTGGGCAAATCCAGCCAAAGTTAACCTCAAAAAAGTTCAATAATTTTGATGGCAGCCCAAGTAGTTAAATTTATTATATACTAAAAGGCAAGGGGGTGTGAGTAAGAGGAATGTCTGGAAGGATTAAGTTAAAATTAATTCTATGCCTTCAAAATTAAAAACAAGGAACCCGGTTTGGATTTTTTTACCCCCTAAATAGATGGGTTTTATCCTTTTGGGTTCCCGTTTTGCCCATTATTTAATTCTATTATTCAAATAAGCTATCCCAGGTCTATACCTTAAAGGACTTTTACCAGTTGCTTGCCAAAATTCTCGCCCTTTAGCAGGCCAATAAAAGCGGTCGGGGCGTTTTCCAGGCCCTCGGTGATGGTCTCGCGATATTTGAGTTTGCCTTCAGCGACACCCTGCACCAGCACTTTGAGGGCTTCCGGCCAGAGTTGCATATGTTCGCTGACAATAAAACCCTGTAATTTGCAGCGCATTGTCAGAAGAAAACGGTAATTTTTGAGGGCGTAAGGCTCGGTGGCGTTATAGCCGGAAATGAGGCCGCACAGGGGAATCCGGCCAAAGGGGTTCATCCGGCGCAGCACGTTATCCAGGATTTCCCCGCCAACATTATCGAAATAGACATCCACGCCGTCAGGGGTAGCCGCCTTCAAATTATCGTAGAAGTTAGGAGCTTTGTAGTCAATAGAGGCATCGAACCCGAGTTCATTGACCACGTAATCACACTTGGACTGGCCGCCCGCTATACCCACTGCCCGGCAGCCATGCATTTTTGCCAGTTGCCCGACCACACTCCCGACCGCTCCGCTGGCCGCCGAAACGACGACCGTTTCGCCCGCTTTGGCCGCGCCAATATCAAAAAGACCAACCCAGGCGGTTACACCGGGCATCCCGGCGGTCCCCAGGTAAGCCGTCAAGGGAATAAGCCCCGGCTCAATCTTACGCAACCCTTTGCCGTTACTGACGACATATTGCTGCCAGCCCGCGCCACTCAAAACAATATCACCCGGCTGGAATTTCGGGTTATTCGAGGTTACTACCTCGCTAATAGTGCCGCCGACCATAACGTCGCCAAGTTCAACATGGGAGGCGTAGGACTTTGAGGTATCCATCCGGCCTCGCATGTAGGGGTCAAGCGACAGGTAAAGGGTTTTTAGCAAGATCTCGCCTTCGCCCGGCTGGGGAATTTCGGCTTCGACAAAGCGGAAATTGCTTTCCTCAACCCACCCCTTGGGACGGCTCGCCAGCACCACCTGTAAATTTTTGTCGCTCATATCCAGGCCCTTCTTTCAAATGCAAACGCTCTTTTCAGCGTTTTTTACGAATGCGGTTAATAAAATGGTTTTTTACGAAACCTGCAAAAACCAAAATGGGGCAACCTACCCATGATTATTTTAATTATAGCTACAAACCACCAAATTTTCTCAAAATGAGCGTTGAGCAAAGATTAGGAATTGACATTAACCCGGTTTTTACCTACCATAATCCGAATACAATAAGCAGTAAATCAAATAAATGACCGTTATATGATGGGATTGGAAAGGTAAATTATGATAGAAGTAGCCCTGATGCTCGAAGGCCAGAACGGCCTCAACTGGGAACGGTGGCAGCGAATTGCCCAGGCTGCCGAAGACCTTGGTTTTGTAGGACTGTATCGCTCGGACCACTTCACTAACCCGCAACCACCGGACATGGACTCGCTGGAATTGTGGGTCTCGTTCACCTGGCTTGCCAGCCATACAAAAAAACTTGAATTTGGACCGATGGTCAGCCCGGTATCCTTCCGCCACCCGACCATGACCGTCCGCATGGCAAGCGCGATTGACGACCTTTCTGGTGGGCGCCTGACCCTGGGTCTGGGAGCGGGCTGGCAGGAGCGCGAACATCACAACTACGGCTGGCCCCTCCTCGATTTGCACGAACGCTTCGTCCGCTTTGAAGAAGGGCTGGAAGTGGTATCTCGGCTGCTCAATAGTGATACCCCGGTCGAATTTGAAGGGAAGTATTACGAGCTTCACGACGCCATTTTGCTGCCTCGCCCGACCCGGCCCGGCGGCCCGCCCATCCTGATTGGCGGTAACGGTCCGAAGAAAACCTTGCCCCTGGCCGCGAAATACGCCAAAGAATGGAACGCGGTCTTTACCACGCCCGAACATGCCAGGGAGTTAAACGGCATCCTGGATAACGAGCTGGAAAAGATTGGCCGGGCTAAAACCGACGTAAAACGCTCGCTCATGACCCGTGTCCTCTACGGTAAGGATGAAGCCTCTCTGAACGCCAAACTGGCTTCGGTGGGCCGCAGCCGGGAAGAGTTGCAAAAAGTCGGTATTATAGCCGGGAACGCCTCCCAGGTGGTCGAACACATCGGGCGAGTGGCTGAAGCGGGAGCGCAACGGATAATGTTACAATGGATCGAGATGGACGACATGGACGGGCTGGAAGCGCTTGCTAAAGAAGTGTTGCCCCAGGTCCAGGGAAGTTAACCTATGACCCAGGCCAGACCAATCCCCGATTCTTACTGGGTATCCCCGGCTTTTCTGGCCGGGGAATATCCCGGTTCGCGCCACGAAGCCGAAGCGCGCCAGAAGCTCCAGGCTTTGCTGGACGCCGGGATAACTTTCTTTGTGGACCTGACCGAAGAGGTCGAGCGGAATGTATCGCTTAAACCCTACAATCAGTTGCTGGATGAAGAAGCCGCCCGCCTGGGTAAACAGGTTGAATACCGGCGCATTTCTATCCGGGACATTGAAGTACCCACCCCGGAAACGATGGCGACTATCCTTGATACGATTGACGGGGCCCTGGCGGCTGGCCGGAAAGTCTATGTCCACTGCTGGGGTGGGATTGGCCGGACCGGGACGGTGGTCGGCTGCTACATGGTCAGGCACGGTCTGTCCGGGGAAGCTGCTATCAAGAAAATTGCCGAGTTACGCGAAGGGACTCCCGATGCCTGGAAGACCGCTCCGCAGACCCAGGCCCAGCGTGATATGATTCTAAACTGGCGTTAGGCCAACAACGACAAAAAAATCGGGCTTTGATGAAATACGACTTAACAACCGATGACCCGACTTTAATTGAAAAGTGCCTGGCCGGAGAAGAGTCCGCCTGGGAAGCCTTAATCACCAAATACGAGCGGCTGGTCTTCGCGACCTGCCGCCGTTATGGTCTGCAACAGGCCGAAGCCGAGGATATATTTGGCCGGGTCTGCCTGACCCTCCTGCAACACCTCGAAAAGCTCCACGACCGGACCCGGCTGGCCTCCTGGCTGATTACCATTACCAGCCGGGAGTGCTGGCATCTACGCAAAAACGCCAGCCAGACCGCCCAGCCGGTCCGCCCTGAAGATGACCCCCGCAACATGATTGAGGACATCGAGGACGAAAACCTGTTGCCGGAAGAAACTTTGCTCCAACTGGAAAGACAGCAAATGGTCCGGGAATGCTTTAACGAATTGCCCGAACGCTGCCGCCGCCTGTTGTGGCACCTCTTTTACGACCCGGCCCAACCGCCCTACACTCAAATTGCCGCTAACCTTGGCATGCCGGTCGCCAGCATTGGCCCAAACCGGACCCGCTGCCTGGAAAAGCTACGAGTCCAGCTAAAAAAACTACCGGAAAACTTGTCTTTTTAGCTGTATTTTTTTTAATTACGATTGCTCAATTTATTAGATTAAATAAAACACGGTACGTTTAAGCAGCAGGTTTTTTTGCTGCTAAACAAAACACATCGGACCCTAAAAATAAAAAAATACATCAAATTCTATACAGAAATAAGGCAGGAAGTTAAATAATGGTACGTGAGAAGTGTGTAAACACCGAAGTTATCTATGATTACATTCTGGGGAAGCTGGATAGTGGAGCGTCGGAACAGGCTCGGAACCATATCGAAAGCTGCCCGCGGTGCCAGGCCCGGCTAAACGAAGTTCGCCAGCTTCTACAAGTTATCCAGGACGACGCCCTCCTGGAAGTGCCTGCCCCGGTTCGGCAGCGCAATATCAATCTTTTTCGTCCCTGGTTTGAAACTCGCCAGCGGGAACTCCTATCCCAACCTAAACCGGGTCTGAAACAATTCCTGGCTCAGCTTATCACCGATACCCGGCGCAATCCAGGTCTGAATGCGGGCCTGGCCGGGCTGCGCAGCACCGCCTTTCTCAACCGCGACTTCCAACTTTTATTCAGCCTGGATGAAGGTCGGATAGAAGTGGACCTGAAAGTCAGCCCGGCGCACCAGGAAGACCACTATAATGTGCTGGGGCAAGTTGTAGGGCTGGAAGGTCAAATCTGCCAGGTTGAACTGGTCACGCCTGATTCGGCAATACTTCCGGCTGACCTGGATGAAACCTTCACTTTCCAGTACCAGAACCTGGCCGCCGGAAGCTACAGTCTTAAAATTACCTGCGGGCAGGAAAGTTTTGAAATAAGCCCCATAACGCTCTAAAATATTTATTTCACATGGCCGATTCGTCTCAAACCGAAAGTTTGCTTGAGGAAGTGCTCTCCTTGCCGAGTTCGGAAAGGGGAGCTTTTCTGGCGCGGCCTCAACTGGTTTACCTGCTCGAACCACTGGTGCAAGGGTTGGCCGCCAGGGCCGATCAACTCGGACGTTCTAAACCGCCTCAGGCCCTGGAAGTCGCCACAACCGCCCTGGAAGCGGCCCACCAGGCTAACTCGCCTATGGCTACGGGTTATGCCAACCGGGCCAACGCCAATGCCCTGCGTATAGTCGGGCGGTTTGAAGAGAGTCTCCCCTTTTACAAAGAAGCCATCGCCGCTTTCAAACTGGCAAAACTCCCCGCCGAGGAAGGCCGCACCTACCTGGGTGAACTTGCTGCCCTCTCGAACCTGGGCCGCTACGCCGACGCCCTCCGCTATGGCGATATTATCCGGCGGCGGTTGGCCCGCCTGGGCGACAAACTCAACCAGGCCAAACTGGCCTCGACCCTGGCGATTATCCATCACCACACCGGGCGGTACCAGCACTCGGTCCGCCTGCACAACCGCTCCCTCCAGCTTTTTAAAGAACTCAATATGGCGGAAATGCTGCCGCCGGGCCTGCTCAACCGGGCCAACACCCTGACCCAGCTAAACCGCTTCCGCCAGGCCGAACAGGACTATGAGACCTGCCGCGAGGAATTCACAAAGCGCGGCCAGACCGCTTTGCTGGCTTTCGTGGACATCAACATGGGCTTTTTGTTGTTCCGGCAGGGCCGCTATCAGGAAGCCCTGACCCTCCTGGCGGCGGCCATCGAAGGTTTTGAGGCGACCGGACAGCAGGACAAACGGGCCCTGGCCGAACTCGATTTAGCTTTTTGCTATAGCGCCCTGAATTTGCACAACGAAGCCCTGACCTGTTTCCAGCAGGCCGGGGAAGCCATGCAAACCCTCAACATGCGTTATGAAGCGGTCCGGGTCGAAATTGGCCGGGTCGAGGTCCTGCTAAACCGGGGCAAATACCAGCAAGCGGGCCAGCGCCTGACCGAAGTCGAGGCAGTCTACAACCAGGCTGAGGATAGCGAACGCAACCGCCACGCCCTCGCGGTTATCTGGCTCTACCAGGCTTATCTCCTGACCCGGACCACGCCTCAAGATGCAAAAGAGGCCACCGAACTGGTCCGGCGAGCCAGGGAGACCTTCCAGGATTTAAAGCTGGCCTACTGGCAGGCGCAGGCCCAGATAATCGAGGCCGAAATCCTGCACCTGGCCGGGAAAGTGGTCGAAGCCGAAGAAGCCTTCCTGGCTGCGGCGAAACCGGTCAGGCGTTTGAAACTACCCCACCTGCTCTACCAGTTGCATTATGGCTATGGGCGGCTCAAACAGGCCGGTATTGAAAAAGCCGGGGAAGATTTTGAAAAATCAAAGTTGACCGACGCTGCCCTGGCCGAATACCTGAAAGCCGCCGAACAGGTCGAATCAATGCGGGCGATTCTGCGACCGGAAGAACTGCGGGTCGCCTTTATGGAAAACGGCCTGAAAGCCTACGAAGCAATGGTCGAGTTGTGCTTGCAGGACAGCCGCCGCCCCGACCGGGCCTACGAAGCCTTTAACTATGTCGAGCGGTCGAAGTCACGCAGCCTCCTTGACCTGCTTTCGCACGAAATCTCGCAGGTACAAACCCCGGCGGGAGAAAGCGAAGGCGAAGGAGAGGAAGAAAACAACCTGGCAGGTCGTGTTGAGCAGTTGCGGCAGGAGTTAAACTGGTTCTATTCCCAGGTCCACAATATCCAGGCGGTCGAGACTTCCGAGGAAAATTCCCGGCAGGTCACCCTGCCACCGGCCCAGGTCGCCCAGGAAATCGGGGGCCGGGAACGCGAACTGGCAACCCTTTTGCGTCGTTACCGTCCAGGCTTGCTGGCGGAACCGGCAGGTTTCCGCCCCGGTGATAGTACCGGGCTGGTTGAAGAACTCCGCCAGGCGTTGCAACCGGGCCAGACCCTGGTCGAATATTATGCCCTGGGCGACAAACTGATGGCCTTCGTACTGGACCGGGAAAATTTTACGCTGGTGCCGGACCTGGCCGAACTGGAACAGGTCAACGAGTTACAGGAACGTCTTAATTACCAGGCTGATAAATTTAACCTGGGCCGGGGTTATGTCGAGCGGCGATTGGCGGTGCTGCGCCGCGACTATGACTTCTATCTCGGCAAGTTATATATGGTCCTTATCGAGCCGCTTTTGCCCCACCTGAACGGCTCAAGCCTGGTCATCGTGCCGCACGGCAACCTTCACACCCTGCCTTTCCACGCCCTGTTCGACGGCCAATCTTACCTTGCCGAAAGGTTTGAAATTTCCTATGCCCCCAGCGCCAGGGTTTTGTTGCATTGCCTGACCCAGCAAGACCGGCCTTACCGCAAACTGCTGGGCCTGGCCGTTCCCGACGAACTGCTTACGGGAGTGGAAAAAGAGGTGCGGCTGCTGGGCGACCTTTTCGCGGAAACCCGCTTATTAGTGGGGCCGGATGCCACCCTTCCGGCCCTGCAACAAAACCTGGCCTGGTGCGATGTGCTGCATTTGGCCTCACACGGGGTCTTCCGCGAGGACAATCCCCTTTTCTCGCTGCTCAAGCTGGCCGATGGCTGGCTGTCGGTCCAGGACGTTATGGACTGGCGTTTCCAACCCTCACTGGTGACGCTCAGCGCCTGCCAGACCGGTCTCAGCCGCCCGCTATTCGGGGACGAGCTTTTAGGACTGGCGCGGGGCTTCCTTTCGGCAGGGGCTTCGTCGCTGGTGGTCAGCCTCTGGTCGGTCAATGACGAAGTAACTACCCAACTGATGCAATATTTCTACGAAGCATTGTTAGCGGGCCAGAACCGGGCCGCCTCCCTGCAAACCGCCATGCGAAAACTGCGCTCCGAAAGCCCCTATACGCACCCTCACTACTGGGCCCCGTTCGTCCTGGTGGGTCGCCCCTAAAGTTTTCACAAAATAAAACTCCCGGCTCTGATTTTCTTTCAAAGCCAGGAGTTTTAAGTTCAAATTACGGGTTCTTTTGTGGATTGTTACCCAGGGTTAGTACAATCGCGCTGTACAGATTAGCCTGGTCGGACTTGCGATACTGAACGATAAAGTTGCCCGGTTCGCCACCTTTCCAGAAATCCGGGTCGGTGACGCCCGCAAAGTAGGTTTTCAGAGTCACGCTTTTGTACAAATCCACCTGGACGTTATCCGGTGTCAGGTAGCTCTGGACCAGTTTGGAGTCTTCCGGGAAGAAATTCTTGCTTTCGGCCCTGGCTGCGTCAAGCGTAACCGGGTTCGGTCCATAGAGCCGTTCCAACCGAGAAATCCTATCCTCGTAGAAAACTACTAAATATTTTTCGTTTTCGTAATAAATCCCGTTGTCGCGCTGCTCACCCTGGCCGTGCCATTTCTCCCACTCGCTCTTGAAAAGACCAAGTCCCTGGGAATTTAAGGGCACCTGGGTCGGAGTTGCCGCCGGTTGGGTTGGTCCCGGTGTCGCAGTTGGAGCCGAACCCGCGGTCGTCTGGACCGGGGCGGATGGCAAAAGCGAAGTCGGAGCCGGGGCCTGGGTCGCGGTCGGTTGTGGCTGCGTCGGTGGGGCAGGTTGCGTCGTAGGCGCCACTACCACGGGTGGCACGGTTGGAGCCGGGCGGGGTGTAGCGGTCGGAGCGGGCGGCTCTTCTGTTGGCGCGACCGGGCGGGCGGGTTGAGTTGCAGTTGGTGGGACAACAACCGCCGTATCCTGGGGTTGCAGGGTTGTGGTTGGGGCCGGTTGGGCCGCCCCTTCCGGTGTCGGAGTCGAAGGCGGCACCACCACCTGCATAATGGTCGGGGTGGCGGCAATTACAGTGGCCGTGGCTGCTTCAGCCGGAACAACCGCGTTTTCAGTCGCGGCAACGGCGTCCGCCGGGGACGCCGTGGGCAGGGTGGTCGGAGTCCGATTGATGTTAGCGATGCCAAAAATCACGGCGGCTACCAGGCAACCAATCCCGATAATCGGTATCCACAGGGGTACACGTTTACGCCTGGCCCGGACCGTATCTATTAAAGTAGGTTCAAGCGGTTCCGGGTAGAGCGGGTCGGCTGGTATTAACGGCGGCACCGTTCCGGTTGTAACTACAGGCGGCACCGGGTGTACTTCCGGGTAAGTATAAGGTCCGGGCCGGTTCGATGGTGGCGCTGACATTTTGCGCAAAACTCCTTTCCTGCAAACCCTGCAATTTCCATTTTCTGCAAATTACTATGCAAAATCCTTGCCGCGAATTTTTCTTTTTCTCACACCAGAAATAACTCTTTTACCTGGTTTTTGGTCCTGGCGTGCGCAGGTATAAGCAGGACAGTTAGTAAGGCCCAAAATATGTTATTATTAGGGGTATATTGAAGTGGTTTAGGGGAGGAAATTGACAGTGGAGACCCAGGACCGCCGCATCCGGCGGACTCAAAACTTATTGGCTAAAGCTCTCATCGAAGTAACCCTGGAAAAAGGCTACGACGCTGTTACAGTCCGCGATATTACCGACCGGGCCGACGTGGGGTATGCTACTTTCTACCGGCATTACCAGGATAAGGACGCCCTGCTGGAGGACGTGCTGGACGTGGTTTTGAACGAGCTTATCAGCCTTTTCTTCAAGGACAATACCCTTCCCGAAAACATGAAAGAGCTGAGTAGCATGCTCTTTGTGTACGTCAAAGAGAATTATGAGATTATCCGGGTGCTGTTGAGCAGTCGTTATACCTCGGTAATCGGAAAACGAATGCTGGAAGATGGTACCAGGAAATTGCTCGAACGGAATATTCCCAAAACGGATAGCCCGGTGCCGCCGGAGATTGCCGCTTATCACCTGGTGGCTTCGACCATCAACCTGATTGAATGGTGGCTGGAAAATGATATGCGGCTCTCCCCGGAGGAGATGGGCCGGATTTATTTCGAGCTAATCGAGCGCCCGACCATGACGCTGGCTTTCAAACCCCCGGTCCAGTGGAACCAGGCCTAAAAATAATCCCTGGCTAATATCCAGGTCTTTCCAAATTTTCCAAACTTATTTTTAATAATAATAAAGAGCCATTTCCAGGTTGAACATCTGGGATGGCCCTTTTTACTGCTTTTTATTCTAGTCCCTTGAAGTGGCCGAAACCTTAATAGGTCGAAGGTCTGGTCGCATTGCTGCTGCCAACCACCGCCAGGTTTTGAGCCGCCGCCGCTGCCATGCTGGACATGTCGCTGGTCGTTACAACCATCTTGAAACCTTCATTTATGCGTTGCACGGCGGCTTCCCCGTTGCTGCAATACATTCCCAGTGGGACATTATAGCGTTTAGCCGCCTCTTTGAGCTTTTCCATGGCCGCGACAAACTCAGGCTCGGCCCCTTCCGTGCTGGGTGGCAGACCGAGGGTCGCGTGCATGTCGTTAGGGCCGACAAAAGCCACGTCAATACCAGGAACGCTCAGGATTTCATCGAGATTATCCAGGGCGGTAGGACTTTCAATCTGGATGACCACTAAAATTTCGGCATTGGCCGCCGCCGCGTATTCGGCCCGGTTGACCGTACCAAAACCGTACGGGGCGAAAACCCCGCCAATGCTGCGAGTTCCAACCGGCGGGTACTTGCACCAGCTAACCGCTCTTTCCGCTTCCTCACGAGTGTTGACCATCGGCACTACCACGCCCCAGGCCCCCGAATCGAGCGCCCACTTGAACCACTCGACTGTATTGGTCGGCACCCGCACAATCGGGGCGCTGATACCGCCATCGGCAATCGTGGCCACCATCGCGGCCATCAAGTCGGGTGTCTGCGGGGAATGTTCGCAATCAACAGTCAGCCAGTCGAAACCGATGCGCGACATCAACCGGGCGCTGCTGATGTTACCCAGGCTAAGCCAGGCTCCTGGCGACACCTCACCGGCTTTTAGCTTTGCTTTAACGTGGTTAGTCCTCATATTTTCCTCGTGTTTTTAATTTAAAGGATTGTAAATTCAGGCGTCTTTCCTTCTCGATTGTACCAGGATTCCGGGCCACTGGAAATTTAGATAGGAATACTTAAGTCCCGGCCCCGGAGCCGGAATAAAAACAGAAATTCTTACGCTGCAAAAATATTCCCGATCAATTTTTATTTACCACATACACGCCCATATTCGTATTGACAAATATTTCTTGTTAGCTTATACTAATATTGTAATGGTAAAGGAAAAACGCAACCAGTACAGTTGGAACAGACCCTGGTAACCTGGGAGAGAATATGTTGAGTTTTATTCCCGGTAATCCAGGGTAGGGGCGTTTTGTACAAAACCCCACTAAATTCAACCGGCTAAGAGCAGCTTATGTCTAAAAAACGGAAAGGCAGTTTGACCGGGCAGCCCAAATCTAATACAAGGTGAAGGACGTATATTAGTCGGGACAATGTGTGCGTTTTGTCATTGACAACTGAATCTTGTTAGTATAGACTAATATAGATAGTTAGAACGATATAAAATGAATTTGCAACCAGAGCCAGAGGTTAGAACGGGCCAAATGTTAACGAACTTTCCAAAAAGTTACAGCGACGCCAGGGAAATCCCCTCCGAAGGACAGGAGAGGTTGATTGTAGAGGTTGACTCCGATTATAATTCAAATACCGGGGAGACCCCCAAAGTAAGAGTTTGCTTACAGAAATGGGCAAACGGTATCGGCTGGTTTAATCAGAAGTCCTTGCATTTAACCCTTGAACAGGCGGCATATTTAAAAGAGGAAATCGAGCAGGCTACTGCCAATCACAAAATGAAAAGCAGCCAGTCTCGGTCCGTTAATCCTTCCAAACGGGACGAAAATGCTTCCGGTAATCACGCCGTCATTCCGTTCCCTGCGGGTAGGACTGCCCGGTCCACCGCCTCAGTTAAAAAGCAAGGCCTTTCTGAAACGACTGGCCTGATTTTACCTTTCCGGTCTCGCCAGGGCTAGCTGATTTCAACCCAAAATAGAAGGAGTGGATATGGCAGACCAAAATAGCGGCGTGAACACGGCTAACAGCGTCAACGCAGCGGCCAAGATAGAGGCTTTGAACGAAATTTTAGCTAACGAGTATGCCGCTTTTCACCAGTACACCCAGCATAGTTTGCTGGTGCAGGGCCTGGAACGTTTCGACTTCAAGCCGTATTTCGAGGACCAGGCCGAAGGTAGCTACAAACACGCCCTCTTGATTGGCAGCAAGGTCGTTGCCTATGGTGGGCTGCCGATTATCGAAGCCGCCCCCATCGAGCAGTCTACCGACCTCTTGCAAATGCTGGAACAGGACCTGGCGATGGAGCGCAAGCTGCGCGACCTTTATATCGCCGCTATTCCGCTGGCCGAGGCCGATAACGATGTCCCATTGCGCTTCTTGCTGGAAAAACAGGCTTACGGCGAGCAGGAAGATGTCGAAGAAATTGAAAAGTTCTTGATGAAAGAACGCATCGTTCTGCAAGAACAGGATGTACCTGATAAAAATTCACAGGCTATGTAAGCAAGTAAGGATTTGAAGTAGTTTGACCATCCAGTTAGAAACCGGTTCCAACACGACTTTTTCTCGCCCGGCCTTTATGAACCGCCCGAAAACGGATAAAGGTAAGGGTCTGGTCTTCGGTAATGCCTCGGTCTACTACGACCTGGGCCTGGTCGCCGGGGAACTGGAAGGTAACTCGGATAACCCGGCCAGGGCTTTACAGGCGGGCAAGCGCTCGGCCCGGTTTGGCTTCAGGGGCACCCCGGCTGACCGGGTTACCCTGGTGGACGAAGGGATGGGCTTCTCGGTAACCCTGGCTACGGCTTTGAGGACAGGGGCAGTTTACGAAGGTCTTGACTTTGCCAAACCTTCCACCCTGCGCTATATCGGGGCCGAATTCTTCCGGGAATTCATACAACTTCTGGTCCCACCTACTTTGACTTTGCTTTACCGGCAGGGTTATAACTTTAACTGGTCGAACCTGGGGTTAGTCTTGCAAGTTGCTAAAGGCACTCCAATTGGCCTGGGCTTTTTCTCGCAGGCCGCTGTTTCGACCATGGATTACACCCAACCTCTTCTTATCTCTCCGGGAAACTCGGATTGCCCTGGTTCTGGTCAAGGCAGTCCGAGTTTCGGTTTATATAAAAATTTCGCCTCTGTGTTACTGGCCTATGGGCTGCGTCCCCTGGTGACGGAACTGGTTGGCCTGGGGGTACGGGCCGAGGTTTTGTGGGACATCGCGATTGAAATGCTCTTTGAGACAGCTCTGAGCCTGGGAATATCCCAGGAAGCCCGGCAGGCTCTTTTCATTGAAGAACTGGCCGCAGCCAATTTAAACGAAGCCGTACCAACCGCTACCGATACCCTTTCACCTAAAACCGCTAAATTCCAGAAGGGATTCAGTTTCAACCAGGGCCAGGTAATATTTTTAAAGCTGCATTGCTGCGAAAAATATCGCAAAAAGACCCGCTGTTCGAACTGCCCCGCCAACCGTAAAACCCCTCCAATGCGGCTTCCATTAACCTCGGTTTAACCGGCTTATTTCTCAAATTATTATTACCTCCAGGGTTATTTTCCTTTTCTATTGCGATTTCAATTGTTAGTCTATTATTAAAAATTACCCGCGAGCCAAAGCTCAGACGTTATAAACAATTTCAAATCTTTTGCCTTTGGGGTTGTAAATTGCTTCACAAATAAAACAATTTTGTTTTATTTTAGTACCTTATCAGTACTTTTTGGCTACTTTACCGGGGAAATTTGGGTATTTTATGGAATAGTACTTGCCTCTTTATTAGCAGTAGGGCTGAAGCAAATTTCCTCCGACCTGAACTCAGCCGGAAACGATGGTAGACAAGAAATTATTGGACCTGATAATACTCCTTACGTTCAATTCCCGCTTCTATAACGCTTCCTTTAGCACCTTTGGAAGGATGCTTATGATAAACACCCAGTTAAACCCCAAGCCGCATACTCATTTAAGACTCGCTGAGCCGGGCTTTTTGAACAAGGTAAGCGAAAAGATAAAAGGGTTTATTAATTCGGCGATTGCGGTGGGCAAATCGGAAAACCAGCCTGGACAGACCATTTCGGAAATACCGGATTCTAACGTTGCCGAACTGGTAAGGGTCAACCAGGAACTAGAGGAGAGACTTAAAGAGAAAACTCGTGTTGAGCAAGAACTACGCCGGGCAAACGAGGAATTAGCGCAAGCCATAGAGAAGGAGAAGAAACTTCACGAACTCAAAACAAAATTTCTTTCGATGGCCTCGCACGAATTCCGCACGCCGTTAACCACCGTCATGATGGCAACTGATATGCTGGAAACTTTTGGCTCGACGCTTTCCGTCAGCCAAAAGGATGATTTCCTGGAGCGGATAAAGGTTTCCACCGAACTAATGACGGAATTAATGAACGAGATTTTGCAATACTCGCGCATTGATAATGGCCTTGAAACCCTGGTCTCAAAGGAAGTTGACCTGACCCGGTTCTGTTCGGAACTGGTGGACGAAGCCCGGTTAATCTCCGGTAGCTGCCACAATATAATTTTCCTGGTACAGGAGGAGACAGATGGGTCGATATTTTATGGCGACCCCCTGGTTTTACGGCAAATCCTGAACAATTTGCTATCGAATGCCCTGAAATATTCGCCCAACGGCGGCACCATCAAACTTTTCTTGAAGTTAAGTGAAAACCTGGTGACGTTCGAGGTGGAAGACCAGGGTATTGGCATCCCCGATTCGGAGATTAACTCTTTGTTTGAGGCTTTCAAGCGGGGAGCGAATGTTCGGAATATCCAGGGGACCGGGTTGGGTCTGGCAATCGTCAAAAAATACGTCGAGCTCTACGGCGGCAGTATCAAGGTAAAAAGTGATGTTAACCGGGGCAGCACCTTTAGCGTCAATTTGCCCTTAACCCAGAGCGCTACCAAACAATTTCACTTTAGTAATCCTATCTGAGAAGGAAGCAGATAAAGGCCGGGGTTGGTTAACCAGCCCCGACCAGGATGGCGAAGGCTACCGGAAATTCCGGTAGCCTTTTTAGGCATTTTACTTTATTGACTTTGCACATGGGTTTGTTACACTTCATTCACGGCGCTACCCTAACGGTTTCTCACGACCTGAAATTGTTTAACCCGCTCAAAGGAGGTTCTTAAATGCAGCCAATCGAGATTTCCATCGAAGACCTGAAAGATATTACCGCTCGGATACCTGTTTTATTAAAGGATAGAAAAATTGAACCGAAAGAAAATCTCGAACCGGGCGAATGGACCAGCCGCGAACTGCTCGGCCACCTGATTGACTCGGCCTCGAATAACCATCTGCGCTTTGTCAACGCTATTGTAACTGGCGAAGTCCACCTGCCGAGCTACGAGCAGGAAAAGTGGGTGATGAGCCAGGGCTGGGACGACGAGCCGTGGGAAAGACTGGTCGTGTTATGGGAAAACTATAATCTGCACCTGGTCCATCTGCTGGGCCGGATACCGGAAGATAAATTAAACGTCTTGTGCTACATTGGGAAGAATCCGCCAATGACCTTACAAGACCTGGTGGTGGATTACCTTGACCACCTGAAGCACCATCTAAAGGACCTGGCCCCGGAATTTACACCCACCAGACCTTCGGGGTATACTCCCTCTTAACCTGAACGACTTTTTAACAGGAGAAAGATTTTATAATGCCAATTCGAGTTTGTGTAGCCGGGGCAACGGGCTGGACCGGCAGCGCGGTAGTTGAAAGAGTCCTGGCCTTGGAAAACTTTGAACTAACCGGCGCGATTGCCCGCCAGGCGGCCGGGACGGACCTTGGCGATAAATTCGGGCCAAAGGCCGCCGGAATTAAAATCACGGCGACTTTAGAGGAAGCCCTGGCGGGGTCGCCCCAGGTTTTGATAGATTACACCAGTTCTGAGTCAATAAAAGAACGGGCCCTGGCCGCACTTGAGGTAGGGGGTGCGGGTCGTCATCGGCACTTCCGGCCTGACGGCAGCGGATTACGAGGAAATTGACGCGAAAGCCCAGGCGCAACAACTGGGCGTTATCGCGGCAGGGAATTTTTCGATAACAGCGGCACTGGCAAAGCATTTTCCCTCCTGGCGGCTAAATACCTGCCAGGCTGGGAAATTATTGATTATGCCAGCGCCGGGAAAAAAGATTCTCCAAGTGGAACGACCCTTGAACTGGCCGAAGCACTGGGCCAGGTGGCTCAACCCCAGTTGGAAGTGCCTATCGAGCAGACTTTTGGCTTTAAAGATACACGGGGCGCTACTATCGCGGGTAGCCAGGTCCATTCTGTGCGACTTCCCGGCTTTATCATTGCCTTTGAAACAATCTTCGGCTTGCCCGATGAACGGCTGACCATCCGGCACGATGCCGGGTCGGGAGCAGCCCCGTATGTAGCAGGGACGCTCCTGGCTGCCCGGAAGGTGATGGAGTTGACCGGCCTGACCAGGGGTATGGACCGGTTGATTTTTCCAGCCTGATTTTCCATTGTAATTTTAGCCCGGTTGTCTACCGGGCTTTTTTTCTTACTGTAAGAAAACCGGAGAAGATTGCCCATTGGCTAAAAATAAATTTGAGCAAAAAGGTAAGAAATAGTTATAAAATAAAACAACGCCAGGGGAAACGGCCTGGCGCTGTTGCGAAACGAACAACGAAAGGAGATTTAACTCATTGGTGGTAAAAAGTCCAGGTAAAGAAGAGCTAGTCACCGGCAAGACGGATAGTCCAAATTAAGGAAAACGGATAAGGCCGGTGAACTAATGAGTTGTGACGATTGGTTTTAGCGTTTGTTGGTTGGTGTGTTGTGACGCTCTCTTCTTTACATTTTCATTATTACATACCAACATTACGAAGAACATTAAGCAAATAGATGTTTTTGTAATCTTATAAAACTGGTTATAACCCGATAGCGCCTGAACTCAAACCGCCAAATTCCAGGCGCCGGAAGTAATCCAGGGTCGCCATGACCGGGTTGACCGGGTAGCCGCGCTGTAAACCCAACCGCCCAGTATGGATGGCGATTTCATGCAGAGCCATGGTGACCTGCTCCTCGGTAACCACGAAACCGGTCAGGCAAGCGCTAACCTCAACCCAGAACCGGGCCTTGATTTCTTCGGAGGCAGTTAAAAGGAGCCGCCAGGTCCGCAGTAATCCCCTTTTACGAAGTTCCCGCAGCACAAAGAGGACTTCCCCGGCGCTAAACCCGGCCTCTATGAAGTAAACGAGGTCGTGATGGAATAGCCCTAACCAGTGGCCTTTTACTCGTTCATGTCCGCCCCGGGAGTATTGCAGGTCGTAAGGCGCGGTCAGGTACCACTCCTTCTCAAATTTCAAACCGTACTCGGCGTACCATTCGAGGGCAGCCTGGTCGAAGTCGAGCTTGCCCTGGGCTCCTACGGGTGGTCCAAAGATAGCGGTTATCCGGTTGCGGTATTGTTCAATCTGCTCCCACATTAGCTGGGCCTCGATACCGGGGAACCGTTTGCCCAGGGCCCGCATAAGTTCGCGGACAAAATATTTGGCGTCTTGTTCGGGATGGCGGACAAAGGAAAAAGATGCCACGTCGTTGCAACTTAACCAATCACCAAATTGCAAATCGAGTTGGCCGTAACCCAATAGCTTACGAGTCTCATCATCGGTCTCCATAAGCTCACCTCCAACTACTCAATAGAAGTTTTTCGGATTGCGCGTATTATTGTATATCTATAAATTAGCGGTTATTTTCTTAAAAAGCAAGTGTAAATTTGTGTTTTTTGCAGATATTGAAAGTGTATAAGCAATAAACAAAAGTTCTTTCAAATTCCCTTTTCGATTCCATCCTGACCGGCCTCTGGTTATACTTAACGGGGGCCGGAGACAGAATAGAATGCCCATAATATCTATTTATAACTCGGTTATTAATTAAAGATTGTCCAACAAAAGGTTTATGATAAAATGACCCAATATTTTGCTAATTATTTTACCCTGAAAGATTTAATAAAAGAACGCAACCGCCTGGCTAAAATCCACCACCCGGATAAAGGTGGTAGCCTCCAAACGATGCAAGAAATAAACGCCCAGTTTGAAACCGCCAAAAAGCGCTTAAGCCCCGGTGGCGGTGGGTACGGCAGAATTTATACGTCAGCGCGACCAAGCCCTCAATACCGTACACCTAAAAGACCTGTCGATAAAATCAGGCAGAAAAGGAAAGAGGAATTACTCTGGGTATACGGCGCTTACAAGGCTGAACAGCATAGAGCGATGTTTAAGGGTTGCCGTTTGCATTATTCCAATGGGGGCGAACAATTTTTTTATGTTACGGGTAATACCGGATCCTACCGGCAGTGGTTTCAGGAACATGGGTTCATCTGGAAAGAGGAGTTAAAACGGTGGGAATTTGATAAGAAACCGTTATGAAATAAAAAAGGATCGCTACAGACTCGAACTCTGAACCCACCGATTAAGAATCATGCGTGCAAAATTAGCGAACAAATGTACGGTTTTGAGCTCAAATTTTTTTGCGAAATTTTGGAAAATTCGCGAAAAATAAAAATTATTTTTAGGGGATCTGATGTTTTAATTTTTAAAGACACCTTTTTCCTCACCAAAATCTCCTAAATTATTTTAACCCCAAGTGCCAACAGAAGTAATTATTGTCCTTACAAAAAATCAGTTGTGTACGCGACAAATATTCTTTTTATTGAAACTGGATAACCTTTTAGAAACTGTGGATTTGCTACGCTAATAAAGAACGCCGAAACACTTTTTAAGCCATTACAAAACGCCCTGGCTCAAAGTGGGTTATAGATCGCTTCTTTAAGATTTGTTTAGAATAGAATTCTTCATCAGTAACATACGAGCCGGTAGGTACAGGTTTATCAGGCAAGTGGTAAGGGTAGGCAACAAGCGGATCAGGTTTCTTTTGGAACTGGCTCATAGCGCACCCCCTTTTCTTCGCTACTGTCTAATTTCGAAAGTCAGACAAAATTTCCGGTTAATTTCAACTTTAGCACGGCGTAAGTGAATCAAAAACTAAAAATTCTTTGAGGGAAATTGAACTTTTGCATAAACTCAGATAATAGGTCAGAAGTGGCACCCAACCTTCCTCCTCATCTAATCCCTTCATTTTCGTTATCTTATTGGCTGACTGTATTATTAAGGTTTTCCCAGGTCAATATACAACGAGCCGGACCTTCCATATAAATTTACTACACCTGGAGCCGTTTTTGAATCTGGTCTACCGCAGCCCTTGCAGCCGTAGCAACTGTTCCAACGGCAGTCGGCGTCTGGTCGTCCATCAGGGCCTGGAGGTGAGTTATAGATTCGCGGTCGCCGACTGCAGCCAGCACCAGACAGGTATTGTATCGAACGGCCGGATCGGGGTGATAAAGAAACTCGGTCATTTGCCGGGCTATCGGATTACCATACAATGGCAACAGGTTAACCGCCGCCTGTCGTTGCCCCAGCACCTTACTGGTCACAGCGGTCAAACAACTTGCTAAAAGAATCTGCCGGCGTCCTCCCGGTGTGAGCTCGTCGTAATAGTGGGCATTGTCGTGCTTGTCGTCCCAGTAAAGATCGTTTTTCTTTTTGGTGGAGGAACCCTGCACTTCCACCCGGCCTAAAACTTCGGCAGCGAAGCGGTTGCCGGTTATGACCGCCAGCGGGTCTCCCTTGATTTTACCGGCCTGGTTCTGCTCAACCAGAAGAGCTAATATTTCTTCTAGAAGAAATATTACTTCATCGCCCTCGTCAAAATCATCTTCCTCGTCATTAAAAATATCGAAGCGGGCGGCATCGTTGTTTTCCATGACGGCAGCCAGGGTCGCTATCTCAACGTTGCTCAAACTCAATTCCCTGGGGCCGCGTTTACTCCTACCACTCCCAATGCCCTCAAATTGCTGTTCGAACATTGCCAGCAGGGCGTTGCCCAGATCATCGGGACCGGAACCCGCGGCAGGCAATGATGTGGTGATAATTCCTGCTGGTGAAGGCGTATTTAATTTTATTCCTTCCCCGAAATTCAGACCAAAGCTTTCCAGCCGCTGCCGGAGAACCTCAAACCGGTCCGGTCGGACCAGGGCCAGGCCCGGCCCAATCCGTCCGGCTAAAGCGTCCTTTAGCTCCGGCACTGCCAGAAGGTCATCCAGCAGGTCCGAACGCGGCACCTGTAGGGCTATGACGGCTTCCTGTCCAAGCCGATTTTTATCACCTTCCGTATACTCGCCGAGCCAGCCTTTGAGAGCCAACCTGGTTTCGGCTGGCAGAGAAGCCGGTTGGTTCTGGGCGGCTCTAGTCTGTAGCATCGCCGTTTCGAACCGGGACCTTCCCTTTGGCGCGCTTACTACTGTCGCCGGAGCGGGTAACCAGCCCTCAATTGTCTGTTTGATGGCTGCAAAGGTTAAACCGAGGCGATGAGCGCGAACAGCAGCGGCGGCCGTGAGCTTGAAAACGGCATGACGATCCGCAACTTCCCAGCTTGCCAGCTCGGCAAACTGTCCGAGCCGGTAAAGCTGGTAAGGCGAGGCATTCTTGGCATCGAGAGTAAATGCATCCGTGAATGAAAGTGTACCCTTTATAAGTTGAGCGGTATTAATAACCGGGACAGCCGCCGGTGCGCTGCCGTTGCGGCTTTTGGAAGGGTTCGTGGTAGTACCGGTTTCAATCGCTGAGAGGCGGCGAGCCACTTTATCGGCAGCACCTGCCGCCACCAGGGCGAAGTGCGGTCCAAGCCGCCGCAACACCAGGCCCGGTTCGGCCGCCAGCAGACGGTCCAACCGGACCGGGTCACCCACTTCGATTATGGTTGCGTCCGGCTGAAGCGTCAGACGCTCGAAGGAGGCTGCCCAATCATGCAGACTCGTTTCGATATTCTGGGAGACCGGCATCCGGCTGTTATCGTTGAGTAATTTCAGTATTTCGGTTACAGCCAGGCCTCCCCGCAAGCCCTGCAAAACGCTTTCTTTTGAAATGCGATACTGGGCCACATCGCCCAGGCTCATCTGGGTGGCAAAGGCTTCCAGTCGGCGCACCAGCGGCAAATTCTGGACCGGGTTGAGAACCATTATTTCAAAGTTTGGCTGGACGATCAGTGGCCGGGCCAGTTCGGGTGCTTTCTGGGCCAGTTCGGCCAGTTGCTGCCGGGCTGCTTCTTCCTCCGCAAGCGGTTTTCCGCTCAGGGCCGCCACACCGCTTGGCGTAAAGCGAAAGGCTACCGGCCGGAGGCTCTTTTCGTCCAGGCCAAGCTCGGCCAGACCGAGCCAGTTCCAGGCTTCGCCCAGTACAAAGGCGACCCATTCCCCTTCCACCCAGTCCCAGTCGCGGTCGAGGCTGAGAGCCAGAGTACGGTCCGCCTCATATTTGTTGCGGGCCAGGGTGGGATCCGGCGGCTTTATTTTGCTGACAAACCCTTTGTAGTAACCCCGGCCAAAGTCACCTCGATAAGAATAATAAGAAGCGTAGTTCGAGGTTTCAGGCACGTAGCTGTGAGACATCAGAATTTCGTAAGCTTCTTCTTTCAATATAGCCAGGAGTGAGCCGAAATCAAGCCACCCACCCTCTAACCCGGCCTTGGGCAGGCGCCCGCGGTGATGGAGTTCTTCAAGCACTGTTAACAGGCGGTTCCGACCGCTTTGCTCCTTTGAAAGGCCCGGTATCGAACTTTCCTCAGGCTCAAAGGAGTAAAACCGCAGACTCGGTATGCGATTAAATTCCACGAGGTCGGAAGCGACCCAGCTTTTCAAAAGCAGTTGAGCCTGTTCGTGGCGAGGCATCTGGAAAAACCGGCTCAACTGCGGCCCGGGCAGTATCCCGGAAGTCTTTTCGTCTATGCGTAGTAGTCCGGCCTTCAAGAGAATTTTCCATAGAAAATTCAAGTGGGGCAACTCTTCAATTCTCTTGACTTCCTGGGGCGGCTGCTTATCCTTGAAACTTAAAAGAGCGGCCAGCTTTGTGAAGTCGCGTTTGCCCGGGTCGCCCGATTGCAGTACTTTGGGCCGGTTTTGCTCGACGTAGCGGGTAAAAGTAAAGAGGTCGGCTAACAGGGTTTCAAAACGTATGCTTTCGACCGGTTGCGGCGCGGAGGGTTCACCAAAGGGTTTGAGGGCAGGGGGTTGTAGCTCTTTTTCGAGCTGTGGGTCAAGCTTGAACATGGCGACAACCTGGGGCAGCGCCCAGACCACCTGCTCGTAGCCGGGTGGTGGGGCGCTGTAAGGCGGGTTCAGGGAGCCGGGAGCTTCCAGGGAATGTTTATTGTAACCACCCTCAAAACTCAACGTTGTGCCGTTTCGAAAGGCATAAAGGGCCAGGCCGGTGCCGATCAGTTGCTGGAGGGCAGTCGCGGCGTAATCCGGACCGTAACGGGCGCTGAGTTGCTGTTTGAGAGAAGGAAAGGCCAGCACACCGTCCACACCGCGTATCACCAGCCGGGCCAGGGCTTGCCGTCCCGGTTCGGGCAGGTTTTCCAGCGCTTTACGTAAGTATTTTTCGTCGAGAAAGACGCGGGCAAGCGCCTTGAGGTTAGCGTCTTTGTGGGAATTAACCTTCTGGCCCCGCCCCAGCAGCATTTTTTGCAAAGATTGAGAATTGTAGCTATCGAGGATAGTTTCCAGGTGCTGCTCGGTTAAGTTTTTCGATACGGGAAAAGTTTTCCCGCCGATCCATAAAGAAAGCATATTTCAAAATCCCACTTAAACTGTTTGGATACACGGAAAGGATAGGAAAGGAAGAAAGGTCAGGCGTCTAAACCCTGGTTATTTTTGGCTCGTACCCCTTTTTGGTCAGTAGTTTCACCAGTTCGTCCTGGCGCTGGTGGTCAACCATCAGAGCGGTTTCTCCGAGGCGGCGCACTACAAAATTAGCCAGGACGGTCGCGCTTAAAACTTCTTCCAGCAGGGCCGGGCTGGTAAATTCAAGCAGCAGCAACTGGCGGTGCACCGTCACTTCTTCCGGTTTAACGGCCGGAGCCAGCATTACCGGGCTGGAATTGGCCTCGGTAAGCACTTCCGCCGCGCTTCTTATTGTTTTAACAGTCTGTTTCGAACCGGTAGGTTTACGCGTGCCTGCACCGGTACCGGTACCGGCCGGTCTTCCCCTGGGCATGGCGGCCTTCCCTCCTTTCATTACAATCCTCTGGATAAACAAAATTCTTTCGACAACCCTGACAAACCTATCTTAACAAATAATAGGAAAATTATCAGGTTACCGAAACTATTACCCCCTTTTTGGAACTTACTCCTACCGTTGGACAGTAATCCCTGATGTCCCCTCATTTCCGGCAGCCTGTTTTTTAAGAAAGCAATTTCTAAAGCAAATCCTTTTTATCCTCAGCCACTTTCCGGGCAACTTTATAGGCAGGTTCCAAAAGTTCGGTCAGGTTCTGCTTGCCGATTTTGAAGGGAGCCTCTCCCAGCCTTTTTAGGACGGCATTTTCCACCTCAGGCGGCTCCAGATTTACCCTGAAGTTTGAAAGCGATTCGCCGCTTTGCCAGAAGTTATCCAGACAGTCTTCCAGGGGTTTTACTTCTTCCTGGGGAGGTGTTGTTGCCGCCTCAAGAGCCGCCGCCAGCCCTGGGATAACAGGTTCGTCGGGAGCTTCTACATCCTCAAAGGCTGACCTCTTTTCCCGCAGGGCCGCGATAAGGGCTTCTTTGGTCCGGCCCCGCAGTTTGAAGATCAAAAAAGGGTCTTCGTCGAAGCGGTCGGCCATCAGGTAGTAGACCGCCGCGATATGTTTGCAGGGGTTGGCCCAATCGGGACAACTGCAATCGGTTTCGAGTTCGTTTGAGGATTTTGGAAAAAGCGAAACCTTCGCTGCCTTGAAAGCCTCCTCGATATTCTGGGGCATTTCCCCGGCCAGCAGTTTGGCCGCGAACAGAGCCTGCCCGGCCATGGCGTCCGTAACCGCTTCCCACTGGGTATCAGTGAGCGGAGGCAGTCCGATTTCAACCTTGTAAGGCCGGGGCGCCGAACCCTGCACCTTCGCCTTAACTGTACCAGGCTCAACGTCGAGCGAAACGACCTGACCTTTGCGGGCATAAGAACGGCCTCGCGTCAGCCGGGTACCCATGTCAAAAGATTCAAGAGTGCCGATCCAGCGTTTCGACCACCAGGTCTCACCAATGGTGCCTCTTTCGCTTTTTGTTTTGAGACCATTCTTGACCTCTCGTGGGCTGCTCGGCTCATAATACGGCCTATCGTCCCAACCACTCCAATGGTTATGTGGCATAGTTTCTCACCATTTAGCTTTTGTTTCTAATCCCCAATTGCCGTCCTGTCCAGGGCGAACAACTGCCGGAGTTCTTTGTTGCTCAGTTCGGTGATCCAGTTCTCACTCTGGCCCACGATGCTGTCGGCCAGCCCTTTCTTTTGCTCAATCATAGTGTCAATCCGCTCTTCCAGCGTCCCGATACAGACGAATTTGTGAACCTGGACATTCTTCCGCTGGCCGATCCGAAAAGCCCGGTCGGTGGCCTGGTTTTCGACGGCCGGGTTCCACCAGCGGTCAAAGTGAAAGACGTGATTGGCAGCGGTCAAATTGAGTCCAACCCCACCTGCTTTGAGCGACAGCAGAAAGATCGGCGGACTGCCTGGCCTGGTATCCTGGAAGCGCTGGACCATTTCATCGCGCAATTTGCGGGAGGTGCCGCCGTGCAGGAAAAGCACTTCCCGGCCCAATCGCTGCTGCAAGTAGGGTTTGAGCATACTTCCCATTTCGGCAAACTGGCTGAAGATCAGGGCTTTGTCTCCTTCCTCAAGGGCTTCTTCAAGCATTTCTTCAAGCCGGGCCAGCTTGCCAGAGCGGTCGGCCAGTTCGCTGCTGGTCCGGTCGCCCATGAAGTGAGCCGGGTGGTTACAGACCTGCTTGAGTTTGAGCAGGGTCGCCAGAATAAGACCCCGCCGCTGGATACCACTATCTTCGGCTTCCTCAATCTGGTTTACCATGTCCTTGACCACCGCTTCATAAAGGCTGGCCTGTTCCCTGGTCAGATTGCACCAGACCTTCATCTCATTTTTATCCGGCAAATCCGCTATGATGCTCTTGTCGGTTTTGAGGCGGCGCAACACAAAAGGCTGGATCAGCTTTTTAAGCTGTTCGGACCGCGCCTGGTCGTGATATTTCTCAATTGGGGTGCTAAAACGGGTGCGAAATTCGGTGGCCGTCCCCAGGTAGCCGGGGTTGAGAAAATGCATGATTGACCACAACTCACTCAGGCGGTTCTCGACAGGGGTACCGGTCAGGGCCACCCGGTAGCGGGTTTGCAGCCGGCGGACGGCCTTGGTCTGCTTGGCCGACTGGTTCTTGATGTTCTGGGCTTCGTCCAGGGCCACCCGCTCCCACTCGATCCCGCTCAACTCCTCCTCATCGCGGGAGAGCAGGGCATAGGTGGTCAGGACGACATCGGCCCCGGCCACGGCTTCCTCAAATAGGGGGCCGCTCAACCGCTGGTTGCCGTGATGCACCATAAGGCGGAGGGAAGGCGCAAACCTGGCAAGCTCTTTGGACCAGTTGCCCACTACCGACATAGGGCAGACCAGGAGCGTCGGGCCAACTTTTTCTTTTACTTTTTCGGTTTTGCCTTTATTCTCTTTTGCTTTGGTTTTACTTTCTTTGCCTTTAAGTACGGCATTGTCGTTCTTTTCAGGTGTATTTTCTCGCTCGGCAAGGAGCAGGCTGATAAGCTGGATGGTTTTGCCCAGACCCATGTCGTCGGCCAGACACGCACCTAACTCGAACTGTTTGAGAAAACTCAGCCAGGAAAGACCCTTTAGCTGGTAAGGACGCAAATTTGCCTGTAAGGTAGCCGGTTGGGGAACATCGGCAATTTTTGAACTCTGGGAAAGCCTTTCGAGTAGCTCGCCAATCCAGCCGTCACTCTCAACCCCGTTAACGCTTAGGCCTGCTACATCATTAAGGCCCTCCTGTCCCAGGCCAAGTTTAAGAGCTTCTTCCAGGCTCATCTGGCCTTTAGCGTGCTGCCTGTCAAAGAAAGCAATGGCGGCTTCAATCTGCTCGGGTCGCACTTCCACCCATTGGCCCCGCAACTGGACCAGCGGCACCTTCAGCCGGGCCAGCTTTTCAAATTCGGCCATGCTTAGCGGTTGGTCGCCCAGGGCAAGTTGCCAGTCATACTCGACCAGCTTTTCCTTGCTAAGTAGCCCGCTGGAAGTTTTGCCCGCGCCTGCACCTTTGGAACTGAGGCGCAACTTCACGCCGAGTTTCTGGGAAGGTTTGCTCCACCAGGGCGGCAGTATTACCCCAAAGCCGCTCTGTTCGAGCAGCGGAGCCGACTGGCGCAGAAAGGTATACGCTTCTTCAGTGTTGAGCGTAAGGCCGGAGGGCCGGGCTGATTTCAGGCTCTTATCAAGGGTCGGATACATCCGGGAGGCTTTACCCAGGTCGGCTAACAACCGCTCCTGGGGATTCTCAAACTTTTGTTTAAGAAAGGTAAGGGTACCGGAGCGCTCCCGCCAGACCTGGTCGGCCTCAATAAGCAGGCTGCGGTCGCTGTTAGCCTGCAAATAAAAAGTGAGCAGCCAGGGAGGCGGTGAAGCAGGCGCAGGCGAACCTGCCGCTTTCACGGCGGCTAGATACGCCTCGCTTTCGTTAGTTGTATCAGGTTGGAGCGGTTCAAGCTTGAAGCAGGTCCGAAATGGAGTGGTGCTGTCTACCGGCTTTAGCTGGCCAAGCCAATTCTCCATTTGCGCCAGAAAAGGCTTCATTTCAGCAGGTGGTGCAGTGAGGGTTGTTTCACCATAGGAATAAAGCCCCTTCACCCATTGAGCAGGTAAGTCTCCGGTTTGCTTTTGGCGATTGGGACCGGGCTTTGACGAAGAAACTAACCCGGTGACAGCTTGAAAACTTTGTTGAAGGGTCGCTTCGAGAGTCCGGTTTAGGAAATCATTCATGAGTTCCGAAGGCAACACCGGGGTAACAGTTTGCCCTATACCACCTGACTTTGTAAATAAAGCAGGATCTGGAATAAAAGCCCGGCAGACCGGAGGCATGGCTTTTTGGAGTGTTTGCAGGCTGGTTAGGTCTGCTTCTTCACTTAATCCTATTCTCCACCCGGACCGGTAAGCCGTCTTTGCACTGGTATTAACCTTGAGGATAGCCGGTTCAAAATTCTGGTGGGTAAGAATTTCAAGAACAAACTTCGCTGCTTCTACCCAGAAACGCAGCGAACTCCCAAAAGCTATATTACTGTTTGTGGTCTCGGTTGGGGCAGGAAGCTTTAACAGAAGGTCCAGTCCCCGCTCAGGTGTAAAAGCCAGGCAGGGTATTTCCCAACCCGCCAACTCTAACTTTCCGCCGTTTACCCTTTCCTGTTCGAGAATCAGTTCGGGTGAAGGTAGCGGCCCGTCTTTATCCGAAGGCAACCTTAAAATAAAAGTGTCTGCTATTGCACCTTCTATAAATTCAGCCGGAATTAAGTTATGTAAAGCTTCTCTTAACTGCGCTGCGTTGATAGTAAAGGGATGCGAATCGACCGAAGTGACTGCTTTACCTCTGGCAGGCATTCTTCTGGTGGAAGGAGCAGATCTGCTGGATTTTCCGGCTGAATTAGAATCCTCAGCCCAGATATAAAAGGGGTTTTTATCCAGGGTAGAGTTATTCCAAATAGTGTGTAAAACAAACACTCGGTTATCTCTTTCAGTCTAATCCTTGATACCGGAGTTATCTGATAAACCAGTAACTTCATCAAACAGTACTACCATATAACATTTTGTATCATTTTAACAAGAAATCAAAGACCCTGCGAAAGAGTCTAACTTTTAGCCTGCTAACTACCTTGAAAGTCGGTGAGTCAAATTCCAAAATGATAAACTGCCGGCTTGGGTTGGGAATTGCATGTTTTCAAAAGAAATCTTTCTGTCCAACCCTTCTAAAATAGCAATCCGGTACATACAGCCGAACTCAAACGGGCTTTTTCACCTTCTGATATTTCGATTAATTTTATAACGAAAGGAGTAGACTTTATTGTGTTTAGCTTTTGAGTCGAAAAACCGCAAATAAGGGGTATAATTAAAGGTATACAAGCCTGGCTAATTTCAAAACCACTTATCTTCAACCTGAACCCGGCTTACAAATCAGTTTTGAAATGAAAATCAGTTTTTTTATTGTAGAGCGGCACTTTTCAACTGCGGTTGAAGGTAGAAGGTCATAGACTTTCAAATAATCTTACAAACAAGGGCGAACTATTTTGACAAACCTGAACATCAACCCGGCCCCTGACTCCTCCGAATCCAATCACGAGTTGCAAAAAGAAAATAAGGAATTACACCAGCAGATTGCAAACCTTAAAAAAGAGGCTGCCAGCCACTCCAGCGGTCTGCTGGGCTCAGAAGAAGACTATCGACGCCTGGTCGAGTTCTCCCCGGACGCAATCGCCATTCACCAGAAGGGAAGATTTGTGTATGTCAACCAGGCCGGGGCCAACCTGATCGGGGCCAAAAACGGCGAAGAACTTGTGGGCAAACCGCTACTCGATGTCGTCCATCCCGATTATCGGCAGATGGTTATTAAAAGGGCCACCCAGACTACTCAGGGAATAACTACCTCTCTTCAGGAAGAAAAGTTTGTGCGGCTGGACGGCCGGGTCATTGATGTGGAGGTGGTAGCCATACCGATCCAATATGAGGGACAACCGGCCACCCAGGTCGTTGTGGTGGACGTTACGGAAAAGAAACGCCTGGCCGAGGAGTTGCGCGCCAATGAAGAGCGTTTACGCCTGGCCTCGGAAGCAGGAGGTCTTGGCACCTGGGAATGGGATGTCGCAGCGGATAAAATAACCCTTTCCCCTAACATACAAACCCTGCTGGGGCCGCGTACCGGAAAATTTGAAAATAACCTGGAAGGCTTCTACCGATTGGTTCACCCCGAAGACCGGCCACGAGTTCAGCAGAACCTGGCTCAAGTGCTGGAGAAAGGGGAACCCTATGACATTGAATTCAGGCTCAATGGGGACGGCTCACGGCCAGTCTGGATTGCCGCCCGGGCGAGAGCATTTTTTAACACCCAGGGGCAACCTCAACGGCTAATCGGAGTTTTGCAGAATATCACCCCTCGCAAGCAGGCTGAAGAAAATTTACGGCTGCTGGTTGAAGCAAGTCACATCCTGGCGGCCGATCTGGACTTCGAGGCGACCCTTCAGAACCTGGCTCTGTTAGTGGTACCCCTCCTGGCCGACTGGTGTGCGGTCGACCTGGTCGATAAGAAAAAACATCTGAGACGGGTCGTCCTCTATCATAGCGATCCCGACCGGCTTGAATTTGCCCGAAAGCTAGAGGAAAGATATCCTCCGCATATGGCGCAGGAGTTCGGGCTGGTTGCTCTAATGAAAGCCGGAAAAGCGGTAATTATAGCCGAAGTAACCGAAAATAATTTGCTTGCTTCCGCCCAGAACGAGGAACACGGTCGGCTCCTGGTGCAGCTTGGCCTCCGCTCCTCGGTAATAATTCCGCTGGTCGCCCGGGATGAACCACTCGGGGTACTTAGTTTGAGTCACGCTGAGTCAGGTCGCCAGTATACCGCTGAAGATCTGGATTTGCTGGTAGAACTGGGCAGCCGGGCGGCCCTGGCTCTCGATAACGCCCTGTTGTACCGCAAAGCTCAGGAAGCGATCCAGGAGCGGGAAAACTTTCTATCGGTCGCAGCTCACGAATTGAAAACCCCCGTCACAGGAATGCGCGGCTATGCCCAGTTGTTGACCAGGCAGGTTACAAAGGGAACCATTCGTCCTGAAGGGTTGGCGCAGGCGGTTAATACCATTTATGAGCAGTCAAATAAGCTAACCCAGTTGATAAACCAGTTATTAGATATAACCCGGATTGAAGCCGGTAAACTGGCTTTGAATTTGCAGCCGACCAACCTTTCCGAAGTAGTCCGGTCCGCGGTTAACATTGCTCAAACCACTACTACCAGACACACCTTATTATTTCAGGAACCGGCATCTCCAGTTCTGATAAAGGTCGACGCGCTCAGAATAGAACAGGTTTTAACTAACCTGCTCGATAATGCCATCAAATACAGTCCGGAAGGTGGGCCGGTTGAAATTGAATTTGGTTACGATATAAGCGAAGAAGAGCCAATAGTTGCGCCAGGTTCGGACATGGGAGTAACACTTCAGAAAAGCAGGGAGAAGCGTGTCCGGCTGGCGGTGAAAGATTGGGGTTTAGGTGTGCCGGAAGAAAAACGGGCGCTTATATTCGACCGCTACTACCAGGCTCATCCCGGGTCATATATCGGGGGGATGGGTTTGGGATTACATATAACAAAACAGATAGTCGAGCTGCATGGAGGCGAGATTCGGGCCGAGTTCCCAGATACTGGCGGCTCTAAATTTATCGTTATACTGTCAGATTCCGGCTTATGTACTGAAATCTAGAAATTGATAAACCCTCTTCTTATCTATATACTTTGAATTAGGGAAAGCAATTTAGTGAGAACCTACGCCTTTCTTATCAGGAAGACTTAACCTTTTGAAGCAGTCACAAACCACTCCTAATACCGGTAACAATAAGAAGAGTCGCCCCGGCTCTAATAAATTAACCCCTGAGAAGCCAGAGGAGTTAGAACAGCAATCTTTGCAGTTGCGCCTGGATCTTAACCCCGAACGTTACGAGCGGCCCCGGCTGGTTTTTGAGGACGGCACGCTTGTCCTTAAAGCCCTCAAATCGGAGGCCAGAAACCTGCTGCCGTCATACTTTGTCTGGCACGCTGGACACTGGGTCGCCCCGGCTTATCGTTACGCTGAAATTAAAAAGTGGCTGGCTACCCGCCAGGGTCCGCCCATAGTCAATAATATTCCCCGCTATGCTTACCCCGGAGGAGCTGCTTTCCGCTTCAAGCGCGTGGACGGGTTGAAGTTCAAGACAGAAACTGCCCGGGCTGAACAGGAAGATATTTTACCTTTTTCAAGATTAAGCGAAAACGAAGCGGACGAAGATACCAGCCTGACTTACCCTGACCTGGAGGAAGTAAACCAGGTTGACTATTCCAGGCAATTTAACCTACCGGGTATTGGTGCTATTAATAACCCTGGGCCTGCCCGGCGTGTCGCAGAAAAAAGAGCGGTCTACCAAACAGGATTTAGCAAGGAAACTGGTCAAGCTAAATCTGTACCTCCTGAAGATGCCGGTAACAAGCCATTGGCGGCTGAATTTACCCCGCGTCCTTACCAGAAAGAGGCGATTGCATCCTGGTTAGCCCTGGAGGGACGCGGCACTATTGTGCTGCCAACCGGAGCGGGTAAGAGCCTGGTAGCGACCCTGGCAATTGACGCTGTTAAAGCTCCTACCCTTATCGTGGTGCCTCAGCTCGACCTTTTGCACCAGTGGTATGAGAATTTGAGCCGGACTTACGGTCAGGAGAATATCGGGGTCTATTTCGGCGAGAAAAAAGACATCAAACCGATTACGGTTACAACCTATGTCAGTGCCTCGTCGCACCTGGACGAACTGGGCAACCGCTTCTACCTGCTCATCTGTGACGAGGTCCATCACCTGACCGGCACGACCTGGCAGCACGCTGCCAGACTCTCGATTGCCCCGAAACGGCTGGCTCTTACCGCTACCTACCCCACCGATTTCGAAAATCACCTGATTTTGCAGGAGTTAATCGGGCCGCCCTGCTACTACAAAGCGCCAAAAGACCTGGCGGGAGAATACCTGGCCGAATACCAGACGGTAAGGGTGCGGGTTGACTTTACCCCGGAAGAAGCAGATGAATACGAACGGTTAAAAAGCTTCTACGGGCCGCTGGCCCAGCGCATGTTCCGGCAGTACGGCCAGGGCTGGTATCAGCGGCTCCTGCGCTATCAAAACCGGGAGCCCGAATACCGGCAGGGTCTGGTCTACAAGGCCAGAATGGAAGAGCTGATCGAACAGGCCGGGGCCAAGCGGCTAACCCTGGCCCGGATTCTGGCCTTACACCGGGGCCAGAGTGCCATCATCTTTACCGAAAGCAGCCGGGCGGTCTACGAAATATCCGAGCTTTTCCTTATACCTGCTATCACTCACCATACCCCGGCCCCGGAACGCAAAGCCATCCTGGAAGGTTTCCGGGCGGGCGAGTTCCCGGCCATCGTTACGGCCAGGGTTCTAAACGAGGGCGTGGATTTACCCACGGCTAAAGTAGCGGTTATTGTTGGCGGAGGCGGTTCGTCTACCGAATACATTCAGCGGCTGGGACGAATTCTGAGAAGACAGGGTGGCGCCAAAGCCTTTCTGTATGAGCTAATCGTCAAAAGCACCCTGGAAGAAGGGGTCTCCAGCCGACGACGCCAGGTCAAAAAAGCGGCTTCTTCGATCACACGCACACCCAAATCAGGTCAGAAGGCAGCACCGGGGCAACCTGCCCAGCCGACCCTATGGGATTAGCCTGACCACAAAGGGAATTTTACACAAATGTTAAAACTGGTACACGTACAGGCCCGAATAAGCTTGAAGAACGGGCAGGCCAGCGTAAGACAGATGGATGCGGCTGACCCCGCCGACCGGCAGCGGGCGCAGGAAGTAATTACAATTTTCCAGAAAGGAGCGGCTGAACGGCTAACCCGTGACAAACTCGACCAGAAGCTGGCAGGTTATACGGGCAGTCGCCTGGATTACCGGGAAATTGACGGCCTGGCTAAAGTCATCAGCGACAGCTTCAGCACCTTTGCACCGGATCAGCTACCTCTAACCTCGCTCTCAGGACAAACTGTTTTCTCAAATTCAATTCTTGAAGATGACCTGACCAAAACTGTAGACGATCTGGAGAGCCTGGAAGACCTGGAGGAAGATGAGTTGGTCGGGGAAAAGGAAGAAGAAGGAGATAAACAGGAGAAAGAAGAGGAAGGCGAAGACGATTTGGCTTCTTCGTCCGTAACCGGGTCAAGACTGGGGGCTTTCCGGCTGGTTCTCTGGCGAGAAGCTGCCCGGCCCGAATACAGCCCTTTTCACCGTCCCGGTCTGACTGTAGCCCTGAGGTCAGGAGTCCAGAGTTTGCGTAAAGCCGCTGCCAGCCATGATGAAGACCTCCTGGCAAATCTTCTATCTCATGAGGATCGAAAAGCACTTTTGCACCAGGCGGCCAAACTCTGCGAGAGCGAACTGGCCGCTGACGCCCCCACCCAACCGGGCCACCTGGGCAACTGGCTGTTCGCAGATGTCCCGGAACGGCAACGGCTGGTAAATCTCAGCCCGGACCTGAATGTTGAAAATCTGCTCAACCGTTACAACATTGAGCTTTTACGTGGAGTGCTTTACCTGGCTCCTCGGATAAAGCTGGTAGTGCGCGATAAATACAAAGATCTTTTCAAGTACATCAAGCTTTTCCGCCTCATGCATGAGGTGAAACCGCTTCCCCTTCCAGCAGCAATGGCGAACGGAACTAGCAGCCATAGCCATGTGAACCAGGGTAATGATCTTATTCAAGGAGCGAAAGTAGCCGAAAAAACAGAAGAAGCAGGCTGGTTGTCGGAGAACGAAATCGACGGGTACGAAATCCTGCTTGAAGGAGCCTCATCCCCCTTCCTGGCTCGGACCGACCGGCGTTACGGTATTCAGTTCGCCCGTTTTCTACCGGCCCTCCTTTTATGCGAAGCCGAATGGGAACTTGAGACTGAGTTGATTTTTCCGGCCTTCACTAACAGCGGCCAACCCGATTCAAACCAGAGTAGAGGTGAACCAAACCAACGGCAGGGCCAGGGAGAAGCTGGCTACCGGGCCGCTTACCGCCTTGGACCGCAACCCCATCTGCGTACCCACTTCAAAGGCAGTAGCGAATTTGACAGCAAACTGGAAGAAGATCTGGCAGCGGCCTTCGAGCAGCGTTTTCAGACTACCAGCCGGAAACAAAATTCCCTGCCATCCATAGAAACCGAAAATGTAAATAATGGTGCAACCGAGTCGGGTAAAAGAGAAGTAGAAGTGGCCGGCAAAGCAGACCAAAACAGCATTGAGGGCCAGCTAACAGAGGAAACCCCACCCGGTAAAAAGAAGCGCAAATCCAAACGGAAAAAGGTGGAGGGGGAGCGGCAGGGCTGGGTAATCAAGCGGGAGGACCGGATTATCCCGGTTTTCGATACTGTAATGATTCCGGATTTTTCCTTCGAACACCGGGACGGGCGGCGGGCTCTACTGGAAGTTGTGGGGTTCTGGGAGCGAGGTTATCTAGAGCGAAAAATAGCCAAGCTCAACCGGGCCGGTCGTACAGACCTGATCGTCCTGGTAAGCGAAAGGACGCGTTGCGGGCGGGAGCATTTTCTGATTAAGGGGCAGGAGCCGCCCTACCAGCTAATCTTCTTCAAGGGAAAGCCGCAGCTCGGCCCCATTCTGGCAGCCCTGGAAAAATGTGCCGTTTAACTATGCTTTTACAAAATTTGCTTGAGCCTGGATATTTTTTTCCGGGCCTTCGTCACTATCCATTTCTTCGGGTGGTACAACTTTTTTCGGAGGGTCGGGAGGGTATTTTGCAATAAGGCCGGGTTCGTTTAACTTGTAATGGCGCGCAAGACTTGCCAGATATTTTCCAAGAGTATCCAGAGTTACCTTGTTAAGAGTTATGGGTGGTATACCGGAAAGATCCATATTATACCTGAAAGGCTCAGGTAAGAACACAACAGCTTCAGATTGATACATTGTTTTGAGTAACTCAAACTGATTTTTCCCATCGAACCAGAAACCGATCCTGCCTTTCTCCCCATCTCCTCTTGTATAAATCAAGTCCATTCTTATAACATTCTGATCGGTGGGATTCATTGTGTTGCCGTTTGCAGTGGTATCGGGCATACTGTACATCCAGTTTATCAATGCTTCTGCTTCCCATAAAGTGTTTGAACCTTTCCTGAAAAAGGAAACAAGCTTTCTGTATGCTTCTTTGAAACTTGGCTCCGATTGGGGCCAGAAAAAACAAAATCTTATTTTCCCTTGTTGTAGGGGCATCCCGGTGGCTACCGCAAAAGCGTCCGCTTTAAGCCGTTTGATGACGTTCAATGTTTCTTCCGCTGTATCCACCTTGAACCGGATGTCTTCTTTTATATAATCAGGATTTGCCTCAGGATTTGCGGCGGCTTTTAATAGGGCTTCATCCGCTTGCTCTTTTGCAGTTTTGATTGCCTGATCTATTGCTTCCGAAGAAACCTGTCTTCTTTCCATGTAGTCCCGAATTGTGGCGGCAATAGATCTTTGCAATATAACGGGTAAACTGTTTATATTTTCAGCGGTAATCCATTTTTTTAGCTCTGGATCCTGAATAGCTGAACCTATAGGATCATTTGAAAGGCGGGGTGATTTGATACCGGCCGCTTCAAATAATACGTCTTCATCCACTTCTAAAGCCTTCGCCAGACGGACAATTGCTTCAGCTCCTGGATTTGTAATCTGGTTATTCTCAATATGAGATATATGACTTCGAGTTAAAGAGGAATTTCGAGCAAGGTCTTGCTGCGTCCACTTTCGCGCTTCTCGCAGTTGCTTTATTTTTGCTCCAAGTTTCATTCTTCCTTCACCCCGTCCACTTGCACCATAATTAAAATAAAGAACCCAATTCTCAGGCTTTTTTGGAAATACAATTTTTGCCAATCGGTTCAATTCGATTTGGTTTGAAGTTTATTATTCACTAAAATTTCAAAAGTTCTTCCCGAGAATAATGTCTAATATTTTATCACACTAACCCAAATTAACACTAATAGCTACATTACCTGTTGACCATTTAGTATCATAATGGTACTATAGTATCAAGATGATAGATATACGGGATTAAACAGTCTTAACGAAAGAGAAAAGGCAAATATTATGAAACAAACCAGAAAAAACATTCTTTATTTTCCTTCACCATCTCAAGAGGTTAATTCTGTTTCTCCCACCAGTCTTTCTAAGAAAGGAGGTAATAAAAAAATGAAAACAAAAACTCAGAAGCTCAGAATCTGCATCCGATTGACCAGCGTTTAGGTGAGCTTGGAAAGTCTCGCCGCTGGTTGGCCGACCAGGTGCAGCGGACGCCCCAGTGCATTGGAAACTACTGCAACAGGAAAAAAGTGATCAGACCGGATAGCCTGCTGACGCTGCGTATCTGCAAAGTGCTGGCAGTCGATTTGAATTATTTAATTTTGGGCAGGAGCCACTTTCAAGCACAGGATTTTAGCCATAACGTTACTAAAAAGAATGGGATACAGCTTAAAGGCAATCCATAACCTCCCCAAAGGGGCGAAAGAATTACCTTTAAGCTTTTTTATCTCGCAGTTTTCCTGGCGCTGGTATGAGATGGTATCTTGCCGGCCATTTTGAGGAATTAAGCAGGCTCATGAGTAATCTTTTGAATAAAAGTGATTATGCGAAAGCGGATGTAACAGTTGAAGCTGGTAAAGCAATTCCGGTAAATTTCCTCCAGGAAGTTAAAGCCCGCCTTGACCTGCTAACGGTAGCCTGTGAGTTATATCCCGATCTGAAAACCCGCGGCTCAACCGTATATCAGGGAGGGCACGTTGGAGTTCACGACAGCAAGAACGGCCAGTGTCTGACCGTCTGGCCGGGTACAAATAGCTGGAAATGCTTTAACTGCGGCCAGGGCGGTGATGTCATTGATTTGATCGGAGTATCGATCTTCGGGTCCGGTTACTCTCGACACGGTACCGAGTTTGTGGCAGCCCTTAATGAAGCCGCCCGAAGGGCCGGGTTAAGTCAGGAGCACCTTACACCTGAACAAAAAGTGGAGCTGGCCGAGCGGGAAAGAATTTACAGCCTCCTGACAGATGCGGCTCGCTGGTACAATGCGCAGTTTGAAAAATATCCCGAAATCTACGAGTACCTGCAAACCAATTACGGATTCAGGGAAGAATTTATTCAGGAGAAGGCTATCGGGTTTGCCCCTCCCTGCAATTCTTTTGATCCGGACAAAGGCTTTTTAGAAACCTCCCCTTATCCAATTGAAGAACCGTTGATAGACCATCTATTAAATCTGAGTTATACCACAAAAGAAATTATGGCATCCTCCCTTGCCAGCAAAGGCGGCTACACGATTTATCAGGGCCGCCTCATGTTCCCTTACTGGCAAAACGGAAAAGTGGTCTATTTTACCGCCAGGGCTACCAGTCATACTCCCTATACCGTTTATGAGACTCACCCTTCAGGTGAATTAAAGAAATATCTTAAATTAAAAGTAAGGGACGAGAAGAACAAACAAATCTCAGAACTTATCAGAAATGATTGGCTGTTCGGAATAGATACCCTGAAGGTTGCCCGGCAAAAGGGCTATCTTCTCATTACGGAGGGCGTGCCTGACCAGCTTGCCGCCGAGCAGGCCGGTGAACCCTGTATCTCCCCACTTACAACAACCTTCAGTAAAGCTCAGCAACAACAGCTTCTAAAGGCCGTAAAAAGTATTAGAGGGTTGAAAGTTTTTATTTGCAACGATAACGAAAAAAACCAGGCCGGTGAAAAAGGAGCCATTGCTACCGCTCTTTTTCTGGAGAAGCAGGGGGTCAAAACCTACCTCATTAAACTGCCTCGCCCCGCAGGGAGAGACAAAGTTGACCTGTGCGAATTCCTGCGGGATAACGGCGCAACTCCGGCAGTCCTCTCAGAACTTTACAGCACAGCCCTGAGACTTCCCGACTACTGCCTTCAACACCAGCCCTTACCTTTACAGGACGAGTCAAATGATGTAAAGGCAGCTTTTATAAACGAGGTGGCAGAGCTAACCGTGAACGTCTGCCACTATGACCCTCTGAACCTGGCCGCTCTTCAGGAAAAACTGGCCGGTGCTTTAAAGGTTAATAAAAGCCTTATAAAAACAATGTTCAGACAGGTGCCGGGCCAGAGCAGGGCCGGAGCAGGCTCTGGCGCCGTCCCGGTTAACGAAAGAGGGCAAGGTCAAAGTGAAATGGCGGGGAGCGAGAATGAACCGGAGCAGGGCGAAACCGAGCGGAAATCCCAGGCTACCATGCTGGTGGAGTTGTCCGGAGACCTGGAACTATTCCATAACGGGGAAGGAAAAGCCTTTGCCAGTTTTCTTAGAGAGGAACCTTCCACCCATACCGAAACCTGGCCGCTGCGCTCCAGGAGTTTCAAGTTAATCCTCAAGGAAAGATTTTTCCGCCAGTACGGCCAGGTGCCGAGAACACCCGCCCTGGAAGATGCCCTTAGCTTACTTGAAGCCAGAGCTTTATTCGGTCCGCAACGGCAAATCTATAACCGGATTGCTCGCTTTGGCGAATCAATCTATCTCGATCTATCCAATGAAAACTGGGAAGTTGTCAAAATTGGCCCGACCGGCTGGGAAATCTTACAGAATTCACCGATACGGTTCCGGCGCAGCAGCGGAATGCTGCCCATGGTTACACCCCTTCATGGTGGGCGGCTGGACCGGTTGAGGCAGTTTGTAAACGTAACCGACCAGGACTGGAAGTTACTGGCGGCCTGGCTGGTAACGGCTTTTAACCCGGAGTGCCAGTATCCGGTCCTTACCATGAGTGGAGAGCAGGGCAGCGCCAAAAGCACCGCCAGCCGTTTTATTCGCCGCCTGATTGACCCATCCCTCACCCTCTTAAGGGCCGCCCCCAGGGATGAGAGAGATTTCTGGATAGGGGCTCAAAATAGCTGGATGGTGGCCTACGACAATCTTTCGGGCATTCCCGCCTGGCTCTCGGATACCCTCTGCCGGGTTTCGACCGGTGGCGGTAACGTTACCCGGTTGCTCTACAGCGACGATGAAGAAGTTTTCTTTGATGCCCGGCGCCCGGTCCTCCTTAATGGAATAGACGCGGTTGCCACCAGAGGTGATCTGCTCGAACGCTCCCTTGTCCTTAATCTACCTGCGATTGATGAGAAAGACCGCAAGAGCGAACGGCAACTTACCCTTGAATTTGAGGCGGCGCTCCCGGATATTCTGGGCGGTCTCCTGGATGCGGTCAGCCTGGCCCTTTCAAGAATTGAAAGTGTGCGGCTTAACCGGTTGCCCAGGATGGCTGATTTTACCCTGTGGTCGGTGGCGGCAGAACCGGCTTTCGGCGGTCCTTCCGGCACAATATCTTTCCTTGAAGCCTATACTCGCCAGCGTGAGGACAGTCATGTCCTGGCCCTGGAAGCTTCCCCGCTGGCCCAGACTTTTCTGGGCTGGTACACCTCGTTCACAGAGAATTACCCCCTCGAAAAAGGCTGCTGGCTGGGAAACGCCAACACCTTACTCCGTGAGCTGGAGCAAAGTTTACCGGAAATCGAGCAAAAACTGGTGGTAAGACAACTTACATGGCCGAAGAATGCCCGGTCTCTCAGTGTGCAGCTGCACCGGCTTGCCCCGAACTTGCGGGCCATGGGCCTTGACCTCACCTTTGATGTCTACCAGGGTGAAATAAAGCGGGGCATTCAAATTCAACCCGTTTATCCTGCCGGTAAAACTGCCTCCGAAACCAGTGGTTATAAAAGTACGCAAAACCACCCTCCCGGTACACAAACTTTTGGAAAAGTTACGCAAATTAAAAATGCCGGTACGCAAACAGGCTCTATTGCATCCACGAAAGAGGTAGCAACTGAATTTTGCGTACCACACCAGTGGAATGAATTTGAGGCAAAAAGCACCGGAATTGATTTAACCGGTACGGAAAAAACGCAAGGTACGCAAATTCTTACAAAAGAATCCAGGGAATTTGTTGGGAAAAAAGAAACAGAAGCCATTGATTTTCAAAACAGAAGAACCTCCGAAATTTGCGTACCGTTCGTACCGGCCACCCATTTCCAACCGGCTACAGCGGTGCCGACACCATTACTATCTTCTCCTTTTGCAGAAAAAACTTCTTTTCTACCGTTTGGACCCGCTGGAGGGTTTGATATGGAATTAACGTTAGAAAGTGACCTTGAGGAAGAGGAAGGTAAGGCTGGTGATAATAAGGAATTGGAAACTGGGAATGTACTGCCCTTAAATCCTGTACAGGAAGAACGGCAAAAGCAAAGTAATTTCTCCCTGGAAAGGTTAGCCGGAGCAATTGAAGAAGCCTGTGGTGATTATCAGGCTTTACTCAATTTGAAGCAGCAGATAGACCTGGCAAGTAACCTGAGTTTTCAGGAAAAATATCAACTCGGCTACCGTCTGAAGGTCCTTATAAACGCCTTATTGTTTCCTTTTTCCTCGAAGGAGTAAATAGTAAATGACCCCGCTTTCTTTTACTCAGTGGATTAAACAACAGACCTGGCGAGATGACGCTACCGGCGACCTGGCTCGGGATATACGGTTTGACCGGTGCTGGCCGCGCTGGGCCAGGGGCAAATCCTTTTATTTCAACCATTTGCGGTATGAACACGAAGCCTGCAGGGCTTGCCTGGCAGCTTTTGAAAATGCCTACCAGGAATGGCAATCCAAATACGAAGAATCATATGTTCACTTCAAATCCGGGCTGGATCTGGACCTGGACTGGCGCCATACCTTATTAGGAAGTCGGGCAGCAACGGCTTTAGTTGCCCTGAACCCTGGGTCTGGTGCAAGACTGGAATAGTAGTTTCTGGTCTTAAACAAAGCAGACTGCGCCTTTGCCATCATTGTTCGCTGTTCTCTATTGATGTCCTTTAACCGCTAGAGATAAAAATAGAAGTAAGAATAAGGCCAAAGAAGTGTCGCCATGATAAACACCTTTTTCTCCTGGCTAATCCGCTTTATCCTGAGAGTAATAACTTGTGCAAATGGCTTCTGGCTGTTCGGTATCCTGATTTATCTGGTTATCTTTCCCGGTCTGGCCGAACTCATAACACTAATCTTCCAACCAGCTACCTTTGACGAACTTGCGGCGCAACCGAGCTATCCGGTCGCCACCTGCGCAATTATCTGGCCCTATGTAAAACTGCTGAGCCTCGGTGACATAAATTGTTTTCCTTCCGGGCTAAGGAATCTGGAACTTGTGCCATTTCCGGCTGCTGTACTGCTGGTACTACTTGATTGGTTATTAATCCGGTTTATTGAAACTGCCGGATGGGTAGAGACTTATCGGGAAAATAAAAGGGAGGAGGAGGCAAATATACGCTATGCCGAGCAAAGAAGAGCTCAGGAGCTATATGAGAAGGAGCGGCGAGAAGCCAGCTTCAGGCAGGCTGAAATCGAACGAAAAAGAGCCATTGAAAAGGCCGAGGCCGTCCGACGTGAGCACATTGAGAATTTAATCTTGCCCGATGCACTTGCCGACAAACAGGTCGAACTGCAAACTCATAAAGCATTACTAACAAATGATTATCCTTTTCTTGAAAAGGATTACCACCACTTCCATCCCAACCGAAAACATTCTACCCGGCGAGGAACCTCTTTAAGAAGGAAGGCAAATGACCCTTCCCAGCAAAACAATCAAAATCAGGGAGAATTATAAAAATGACACTCGAACAAACTTCACCGGAATTTCAGGTACAGATTAAAGTAAAAGCTAAAGCGACTGAGAGTGTGGCAGCTAAAAAAAGAACCATAATTCTGACCGAGCGGGATATGGAATTGCTGCGCTGGACCGGTCAAGGTGGTGTCGCTGCGCTGGATCAGTTGTGGCGCAAGTTCTGGCCCGGAGCCAAAATCCAGTCCTGTTATGACCGGCTTCAGCTACTCAGAAAGGCCGGTCTTTTAGGGAAGTCATTTATCGACATCCATATGCTTAGCGCTGTACCAGCTTATTTTCTTACTCAGAAGGGAGCCGAATTATTTCCGAGAGAGGAATACGAACGGTTTATTGTTGGGTTGCCGCATTACAACGAACTCTGGCAGCAACTACTCGGCCAGGAAGGACGGCTTGGACTGGAACGCCAGCTAGAACAGGAGGGGGCGAAACTGCTGGACTGGCTTAATGAACGGGAGCTGCGGAGTATTGCTCGGAGAAACCAGCCTGCTCGCCAGGCAGGGGAGCTGGTTCCTGCCCGTAAGGCAGAGATCGCCGATGCTCAGGCGGTAATTCGGACAAAGACAGGAGAAGTGCAGCGACTGAATATTGAATGCGATGGGTCGTATTATGGCGTAATGCTTCACAAAAAGATTATGGAGTTTGCCGATACGGATGAACCAACTCTCTGGATTGTTTGTGGTAAAGCGAGGGGCAAGCGTATAAAAGCTGAAACCGAAAAATACCCGAATATCACGGTAATGGTCGTGAAGGGAGTTGTTCCCTATGCCCGATCTTTTATTTAATTTTCTCTTCTTTCTTCTTCTTACAAGTAAGACAAACAGGGTGTAAACAATGCCACCTCAAAAAAAAGTAACCCCGGCCCGAGACCAGATCCTAAGGCTTTTAGAAGAATATAAATGCCTTACCACCACTCAAATATGGCAGCAAACCATGCCTTACAAACGAAAATCGCAGGCCTGGGAAGACCTGGATGCCTTGCGATCCATGAAACTGGTTAAAGGCACCCTTTTTGAGCCTGAGAAAGGCACGACCAGTGAGTTTTGCTGGCGGCTTACCACTAGAGGTGCTCTGGCAATGGGCAAAGGGGTTGGTTCCGTAACCCCGAAAAAGGAAGGGCGTAACCAGGTTCTTTTCCATACGGTACAAATGGCTTTCCGGCATGAGGTAACTAAGGCAGGCTGGTTACTGGCAGAACCCCAAACCTTTGGCAACCACCGGACTAAACCGGCGGCCACAAACCAGTACCACATTTTAGTCCAGGCGCTCTCTAGCAAAGAGTATTTAACCATCCAGTCTGAGAGAAGACAGGGATACAAAGTTGATTTTCGCGTTTCCCAGTATGAGCTGGGCATGCACCTTGTGGCAGTGCCAGCTCAGGCAAACGATTATGTGGCCTATACGCAAGGCCGTGAGCTGGCAGTTGTTTTCATTCTTTGCCCACCGCATGCCGGAACCAAATTCTGGCAGGGGAGAGTTGAGCAGTACCAGGAGTTAGCCGGTCAGATAAAAGTGTGCGGGGTTTTTAGAACTGATGCCCTGGCCCTGGCTCGTAAGCAACAACTAAATGCAGCCGGATTAGTAGTTACCACCGTTGACCGCATCGGCCTCCTTCTGCGGACAACTTTCGAGAATGCGAGAAAAGAACGCTTAGCCGCCCTGAAGAAAGAAACCCCACCAGGCAGGATAAATCGATATTAACCGGATAGGTTCGCCTGACGGCTGCCTGCCTTACCTGTAAGGTGAACCTATAAGGCGAAAAGGTAGTGGTTTTGAGGCTAAATTACGCCTTTCACTACCAGCTTAAATCAGACGGAGCGTCGTATTAAGGGGATATATTAATTATTTGGTTGGTTCTGATGTGATGATTGGTTGTGGGTGGTTTTGTATTTTTTGTATTCGGAGTTGGGCTGAGATGGTTTTGTTGGGATGTTTTATAGGTTCAGGCATTGATTAGTGCCATCAAGAAAGCTGATAGCAATAGTGTTATACAGGAAGGGGTTTTCTACCGGCAATATATTGTCATTTTTATCATTTCTAAAGTGGAGATCTATGTATGACTGATGAAGAACTGAGTCGGGAGAGTTTAAGAGGTAAAAGGAGTGAAGGTAGAAGTAAAAGTAAAAGTAAAAGTAAAAAATACAATTTCCAGATACTTACGGCTGCACTTATATGCCTGGCTTTTCTAACTCTGACGGTTCCGCACAGCTTCGAAATATTGAGTCATTTTGAAAAACCCGATACCCACTGGCTGGGCTGGTTTTATGCCCTTGGTCTTGAGGTAGGTGCCGGTTATGCAGCCTTTATCGTATGCGAACGAGGGGTTAAAAGATGGACCAGGGTTCTTGCCGGAATAATGCTAACAGGGGCAATTTCAGGAAGCTATCTGCTTAATTTATCCTATTACCTGGCAAACGGAGCAAGCTTAGAACATGCCATCGGTCTGGCGGCTCTCCTGCCTGGTTTTATTGCTTTGCTGGGTGGGATGTTGCCTGGGCTGCGTGACTCAAAAACTGACGGTCAAGATAATTTTTCTCTGGTTGCCTTATCCGAACCCGGTGAAACCGAATTTAGACCAGGGCCAGGGCGAGAAAGACCGGTTAGCATGATTGACCCGTTACCCCTACTCCAGGAAGCCCTGGCCGCGATGCAGCAAAGCATTGACGAGCGGATGGCCGAGATTGACAACCGTTTGCAATCTGGAAGTGTAGCAACCCAGGAGACTCTATCAAAGCTACCGGAGCTTGTGCAATCGCAGGTGCAGTCTTTGCATTATTTTGACAATGCCTCCCAAACTGGAAGTGCAGAAAATGCTGTAGAATTGCAATCTCTGGTAATGTCAGTCGAGCTAATTGGTAATCGTCTTGCGGCAGTTGCGCAAATGTTGGAAAGTTTGCACGCCCAGATGCACTCTTTTACACAAGCTGATAGTTTTGCAGGTCACAACCAACAAAGAGTGGGTTTAAGTGAAGTTGACTTCCAGGCTCTGGCAAAAACTATGGGCGAGTTAGGCCGGAAGGTACAGCGCCGGGACATCGGAATTGCCGAATTTGATAAACGGGTTGCAGAGCTTCTAAACCCTTAAAAACACACAACACAATAGCACAGGGCGAAGAAACAACCTCGGAAGAAAGCCACAAATAATACAAAATTTATGCCTGTATTTTATTTCTTTTATTTAACTTACCATGTTCGGGCTGGTTACAATTGAATGGATTGCAAAATTTACAAAAGATAAAGCAGTTAGAAATCCCATTGCAATTTATAATATTCTGGTTTAAGGTACCGATAATCAGGCAAAAGCAAAGACGAAGCAGTTAGACAATAAGAGCAACGTGAATAACTTTGAATATTATGTAGACCGCTTCAAAAAACTTAAAAGGGACCGTACCCATACTCATTGGAATGAAGTCACTCTGTTTGGTGCACCTTACAAACCGGTTCTGCTCCTTTGTGTTTTTGACCTTGTAGAAGAAGGGCTTATTTCCTCTAATCTGATTGAACTTACTCTAGACCTGGCCGAGCTTTTTAACCTTTATTGCTCCAGGGTGCTTGCTCCCTGTACAAAAGCAAATCTGGCGATGCCCTATTACCATCTCAAAAGCGAAGGGTTCTGGCACCTGCTTCCTCGACCAGGGATGGAGGAAGCAGTCCGGGTCTCTGGTGGGAATAGTGGGATAAGTAAACTGCAAAATGTTCTGCTGGGAGCAAGCTTGGACGAGGAGTTATACACTTTTATTTCTCTAAAAGAAGCCAGGGACAAACTTCGCAAGATTCTGATTGAGACCTATTTTTCACCGGCCATACAACCCCAACTTTTAGAATTAAGTCATATCAATAAGGCTGCTTTTGAGTATAGCCAGGAATTACTGCAAAAACCTAAGGCTTCTCCCCAAATTGAGGAAAGTACATTCACTTCCGACGAATATATTAAACAGGTGCGGGACCAGGGATTTCGGCGGGCGGTGGTAAAGGCTTATGACCATCGCTGTGCCATCTGTGGTATTCGAGTAATAACCGCGGACGGGCATACTGCGGTGGCGGCAGCCCACATCATTCCCTGGAGCGTCAGTCACCTGGATGACCCGACTAACGGCATGGCCCTTTGCCATCTGTGCCACTGGAGTTTTGATGAAGGTATAACGGGTGTAACGGGAGCTTATACCGTTATGGCTTCCCCTCAGTTAAAGCAGGGTAATAACGCGCCGGGCTTTATTCTTACCCTTGAAGGCCGGCCAATAATAAAACCCCAGGAACAGCCGCTCTGGCCTGATCTTGAGGCGCTAAAATGGCACCGGACCAATACCTTTCGCAGAGTCTAATTGCCCTTTCCGATTGCAATTAAACATTTACTTGCTAAATATCCTCTTTAGCAAACGCTATCTATAACCCTTTAACCTTACCCCTTCTTTCCTATTTAATTTCAAAAACAAATAAATTAAACTAATAAAGTATAAAAAAGTTAGTTGCTGGTATCGTTTGTAAAAGTAATTCTCAAGGGAAAAATTAGATTTCGCCTTTGTCTTATGGAAGGTCTAATAAAAAGATTCTTCCCTGTAGATAAGGCTGGCAATTTCCATCTATGACTTTAACTCCAAATATTTATAATGCTCCACGGTCCAATGATTGCACTCGTGAAGACCTTTCAGCCACTCTGATTGGTAATTTGATAACCCTGGGGCAATGCCTCTCGATTAGTGCACCCAATAATTTCGGCAAGTCATATTTTCTACGACACCTTTTAACAACCTCTGTCCAAACCAGCCACACAAACCTGGTTATGGTTTATGTTGACTGTAATTTGAGAGCAGACGACTCCCAGCAAGCTTTTTATGAACTGCTGCTGAGGGAGTTGATGGGTGTGTTCAAGAATAAAGAGCTGGAAAATTTTTACGGGGAGTTAATCAGCACCAACTCTGTTAAAAGCTCTTTTCAGATCAACCACATTTTTCTAACGGCCTTCAGGCTTGTAAAGAATGTGTTAGAGGCTAGCGGTAAAAAGCGTTTAGTTCTGGTACTCGACGAATTCGATCAGATCATTTTTAAGTTTCCGGGAGCAGTCTTTCGACATCTCAGGGCCATTAAAGATCTCTTTCTTGAAAGTTTAGTTTTTGTGGTTGGCACAAACCGGCCGCTCGTTGCCTGTGGGCGCGAGAATGAGGAGGATGTTGCCGAGTTTTACGAGCTATTCGAGATACCAAATTTGGTTCGTTTGAAAGGGTTTACCAGAGACGAATCGGATAAGCTGGTCGCTCCCACGGTGGAACCCACTGATTTTGAAAAGCAGAACTGGATTTACGAGCTAGCCGGAGGGCATCCCGGTTTAACTTTGCGAATGGTCCAGCTACTTAAAGCTGAGGTGAAACCCTATCACAGTTTTGATGAGTTTTTGGCTGCTGCCCGGCAAGATCCGCAACTTCGCTTGGAATGCCGCCGAATCTGGAATAGTCTTGTTACAGATGAGCAGGTGGCCCTACTTCAATGGCTTGAAGGAATCCGTAACCTGACCACCGATCCAATTCTGGGAAGCCTGGAGGAACGAGGACTATTAAAACTAAAGCCGGGCTCGCAAAGGGGTCCCGGTTCCAGGGTGGAAGAAATATTTGCCCGTGTTTTTGAATGGTTTTTACGAGAAAAACTTGAGTTTGAGAAGGCGGTTACGGTATCTCTTCCAAATCCAAATCCAAATCCAAATCCAAATAGCTTTACCGGTTCTGGGCCAGCCAGCACCAGCACCAGTGCCAGCACCTTTACCTCTAAAAATGGTAATGAGTTCAAAGGTCAGGAAACATTTTCAGAAAACCCCTTCTTAAATTTCCGACTGGCTTTTGACCCGGTCCACGAAGTGCTTTATTTTGAAGAGGGCAAAAACAAACTCCCCCTTACCGGTAATGCCGCCATCCTCTTTAAATACCTTTTCTTACGCCAGTCTATTCCCTATTGTTCAAAAGACGAATTGATTTCAGCCGTTTGGGGCCAGGAAGCGGCCTACAGCAGTGAAAACCTCGACCGGCTGGTAAGCGACCTTCGCCAAATAATTGGAGACCAGGACAAACAAATAATTCGAACCATTCACCGCCGAGGTTTACAAATGGTTGGGGTTGGAGAATGGCGGCCGGGGAAAGGCCCTGAGACTGTTGCATAAAATTGCCGGCGTTCTCTTGAAAAGATAATTACGCTTGTTTTAGTTAGAGGTTAATAAATTCAAGAGGATTTTCCAGAAATTATGCTGAAACTTCAGAATTTCTCAGGAAAGTTTCAGAACAGTTTCAAGTCTTCCTACTCAGGTTTCGCTACTATTGAAGTGTCCTTAAAAGGCCTTTTGATTTGATAGGCTCGAACCAAAAGGAAACATTGGAAAATAAAAGCCGCATACTTTAACGCTTTTTTAAGCCGTATTTGCAATTAAGATTAACTATTGATTGATGTAGGAGTTTGACAATGGCGACCACTTACGATTACCAGCGGATTACAGACACTCTGAATTACAGCCGTGACCATTTTGAAGAAGCAGAAAGTCTATTTAACAACAAAGAAGCTACTCAGTCTCAATCCGAGCAACTTGAGCAGTTAAAAAGTCGCTGGCAGAAAACCCTGGCCGAAGGTAGCCACATGGCGGCCTGGGTTAAGGGGCACCACCGCCTCCATACCGAACCGGTCTATGCAACCCTCGAAGAGCTGGCTAAATATGCCGATGTAAGGCGCCCTTTCCGTTTATCCGTTATCGGCCAGAAAGGAGTTGGTAAAAGCGCCCTGGTAAACGCCTTACTCGGTGCTACCGACTTTCAATATACTCCCAGCGAAGTTGCCGGTAAGGCGGTTAGCGGCACTCGGATCAGAATGGTGGCGCGCCCAACCTCAGCAGCCAGTGGTAATATTGAAGGAGATGCTACACCTACCTGGCGGGTGGTTTTTCTAACGCCGCGCCGTCTGTGGCAAGTAGCCCAGTTTCTCCTGAATGTCGCCCGGCTGGAAGTACCTAAAGCTCCTGGCGACCTGGACAAACGAGAAGCAGTGCTGCAAACTCTGAGTAAAGTCCTGGAAAAGACCGGTAATGGTAATGGCACCGGGTACGGACAGGGACAGCAAGCGGGTAGTGGTCTTGTAATGGGATCAGCCACCCAGATTCAGGCTGCCGATGCCCGGCAAACCCTGGCCCGTATTGTCCAGGTCTACCGGGAACAAACCCAATCCCAGGTTATTCCTGATGATTACCGTCTTGATTTGGATGACCCGGATTTGGATGGGCCGATCAGTTCTTTTATCCGGCAGGGCGCTGACGACCTTTATCTGGTAGTGGACTATGTCGAACGTTACCTTGAACCGGACCAGGCTGGGCTCCTGGCTGGGCGGGCTATCGAGTTAGAAGATGTCCTTGGGTTGGATGACCCGCGTGACTCCTTCTTTGCCCTTGAAGCTTTCCGGGAATCTTTTGCGGTTATCATGGTCTTCAAGTGCGACCGAGGTCTGAACACAGAATCGAGTTCTATATTACAGAGCCTTTTCAGCCGGGACGAGACCGAACTGGCCCGCTTTGGGAACGCCGCCGACCTCAACAAAGCGATTATTGTAGCTAACCAGTTTGATACTATCCTGGCCAATGTTTCGGCTGAAAAAATTGGTACCGGAGGTGGAGGCAGCCCACTTAGAGGTATCGAAGACATCCGGCGCGAACTCAGTAAATATACCAAACAGCCGGTGCCGCTGTATCTAACCAGCGCTTCGGTTGCTCGGGCCGCTCAAAATATTCTTGAAAAAGAATCGGTCCTGGCAAAACAAAAACCGCTCAATAGCACTAGCGCTGGGTCTGATACCGGGGGTGAAACCAGACCTGCCCCGAGAACAATGCCCGCCTATAATTTCTACCTGGAAGGGCTATCCAACCTTTTGCAATCGCTGGAGGGCCAGCCGCTCCCTGACTACCTGGAATTCGTACAGCAGCGCCGGGACGCCATTGAAGAAAACCTTAACCCCACTACCAGACGCAATACCACAACCAGTAAAGTGGCTGCCGGTGAAGGTAACAGTGATACGTTTGAGCAAGAGCATGAGCAAGAACCGGCCAAGGGCGAGAAGCAAGGACAAACTGGTGAAATAAACAAGGCACGACTCATTTTGGAATTAAGCGGGTTGCCGCGTCTGGCAGCCAAGGTTAGGGAGGCGCTTGAAAGCGGTTCTATCCTGCGGGGACGGGTGGCTAACGCTGAATATTATTACAGCCGCCTGGTTAACGAAACGGCCCTTATTTATGCCCGGCATATGGCGAGCTACAAACTGACTCTGGGTGAGTTTGCCGCGCCTGCCGGTAACCACGAAAGCCGTCTCTTTTTGAAGTTTCAGCACGAAACCCGCCAGCAGGTCGAGCGGCTGGAGGAAGAGTTGCGCCGGGAATGGTTTGAGGTTTCACGCCGCTATATTTATGGACCGCATACGAGTGAGGTTGAAAATGCCCGTCAGGTTTTTCTTGATACCATTTCCAGGGTAGTTATGGAAAACCGCCAGCTTATTCAGCTTGAGCAGCACATCTCGACCGGGCAGCTTGTAACCGATGCCTGGCGAAAGGTCTTTGAGGATGTCAACGACTGGCTGGCCCTGGAAGCAGGCCGACAAATGCGTGCCCTGGTCGGCCCTGCCCTTTTAGATATTGAGAGGCTTGCCGCCAACTTACAAAAAAAACTGGCCGAACTGGCGGCTTTCCCGCTCGACGACACCTTCTGGTCAAACTACCGGCAACGTCTGGCCGCGCTTAATATACGGTTGCAGGACCAGGCGGAAACTTTAGCCCTGGCTTTCTACACCGATAACCGCTTCTCGGTCTACGATGTGAAAGTGGCGGAAACCCTTCATGTAGGAGACGCCTACCGGCGGCGCGGTGAAGTTATCAGGCTATTGCAGGAAAAGACTTTGAGCTGGTTTAACCAGATGTATCAACTGGTAGCCAAGGTTTCTATGACCAATCTTAATAGCTTTGTGAATGACCTGCGCTACTATGTACTTGGTCTACCGGCCACCAATAGTCTCCTGATAGGGTTAGAACTGGCACGGCCTGGCAGCAGCCAGTTGTCACCGGAAGAAAGTCTGATTTCGCTCCTGAACATGCGCTATCAGACTGATGAGAATTTCCGCCGCCAGTATGCAATGCAGGAGCCGACCCCGGGCGAGCGAGTAGCTCTCGAAATCCGGGGCTGGTTGGAGCGGATCAAACCTCCCCTGGATGGACTGGCCGAGTTGAGCAAGGCCATAACTATTGCAGCCGCGACCACCCCAACTCCGGTTGCAGAGGAAACCCAGAACTCTATGCTCGAAAGTACAAACCTGGAAGCTGGCTCCGATTTTAGGATGGAACAAAGTGGTAACGGCTGGCCGGTAGTAGACATGGGGGCACGAACAGAAACAGGTACCGGAACAAGCCAGAACTCAGGTGTAACAGTAGGGGAAACCCTCCAGGATGCACCGCTCAACAGTAGCGGCATCGGGCAAAACATCCACAGGCTTACAGTACCGGTAGAAACAAGGCATCCTTTTGGGGCAGTAGCCCGGCAGGTCTGGGAACTGAACAATCCTGATGAAGAAGCGGGAGCGACGCGTTTACATTTCAGTCGAATTGACCTGGGTAGTAACAGTCCGACCAATGCCCGGATTGTACTTGAAGCGCTTGGTCGCAAACAAACTCAGGTCATCAGCGGGCAACAGCGCGATTTCTGGAGCGATCCTTTGCCTGGGCGGTCGATAACTGTCCGGTTTATTGCGGATAACGCAGTACCTGGCTGGGGATTTATCCTGGATGGCATTGGTAGTGCGAGCAGTGCTGAAGTTGCTTCCTCTATATAAATAATTGAGGTCAGGTGACAATACGATCGATCAATAGTATTTAATCATAAAAAGGAGTTTCCGGATATGAGCAGTTTAGGCAAGGGCTACACACACTTTTCTGACCAGTCCGGCAACTCCGAATCAAGGTCTCACCTGGAAACAGAAACAAAATTTGCAGCACTTAAAAAGAAGCGTGATTCTCAGGCCGGGTCTACCGAAATCGGTGGTCCTGGCCTTTCTTTTAGACAACAGCCGGTAGAAGATCAAACCAAAATAAGCAAAACCCCGCTACACTCAAAGTCTAGTCTTCAATCTCGCAAGCAAGTGAGTGAAACCAGACGGGTCGACCGGCAGGCTGCCCGACAACCAATCTCAAAATCTCTCAGAGAGCAGGTTTTAAAGCGAGACCACTACTGCTGTACGAACTGCGAGGCATCTCCTCTTTTAGACAAAAAGGTAAAATTAGAAATTGACCACGTCATGCCTGTCAGCCGGGGCGGCACCAATGACCCGCATAACCTGCAAACCCTCTGCCACAACTGCAACAAGCAGAAAAAAGCTTCCCTGATCTAGAGACAACCCAAAAAAATTAACTGAAAATCAAAAATAAGCTTCTTTTTCGAGTAGTTAAAAAAGGAATAGCTTCGCATGGGATTATTTCCGCCGGACCTTCCAGGGTTGTAATTTTAACCCAAATAAAGCGGAAATAACCCAAACCCCCAGCTTCTCAGGCCGCCAGCAATACTTCTGCTGGCAACCATCGAACCTGGTATGGGGGAGGCAAATCATTGCCTTTTCCTCCCCCATACCCCTGCCTTTGCTATCCCCCCAGTGCGGACCATCGTACCATAAGCCCAAGCCTCTTCATTTGCCTGACGGCCTAAAGAACCACCGCCAGGCTGCATTCCGACCCTGAAAAGAGTTTTAAGGTCGCTAATTTCGCTCTGTACCCTAAAACTCTTTACAGGGCCAGCCGCTGCGGCGCCTGGGGCGTTGTCGGCTTATGAGCTAAGGATTTTTGAAGGGGGGCAATAGGGCCTTCCGGACAAAAAAGGTTACCGGCTGTAGAAGAGCAGGTAACCCAGGTAGTAGAAAATTGAGGTTTCTACCATGACAAGTTTAAATCAGAAGTCAACTAATAGCAAGTTTAGCTGCAGTCGCGGCGCTGGCAACAGTAGTAACAAGACCCAGGACTGGCAGCAGGAGCGCCAGGACCGCATCACCGGGCTCATGCAGCAGTTGGAGCAGGGTGTCGCCGGTATCCAGAGCAGTGACGACTTCAAGCGCTGGCTCAAGGTTGCGAGCCGCTTCCACACCTACAGCCTGAATAACCAGGTTCTCATCCTATTGCAGTTTCCGACCGCAACCCGCGTGGCCGGGTACCGGACCTGGCAGAGCCTGAAACGCCAGGTAGTACGCGGTTCGAAGGGTATCAACATCCTGGCCCCGCAGCCATTCGAGCGGATCATCGAAGACAAGGCTACCGGGACGGAAGAGGTAGCGAGGGGTATCACCTTCAAGACCGTAAGCGTCTTCGACATCAGCCAGACCGAGGGTGAAGAACTGCCAAGTATCGCACCCGGACAACTTCAGGGCGAGGAAGGCGTAGAGCTTTATCAGCGGCTGAACGATCTGGCCGAGCGTGAAGGCTTGAAGGTCACGCACTACGACCTATTGGGCGAGGCCGAACAGGATCCTTCGTATAACGGCTACTACCTGCCGGGTTCGAAGTTGATTTACGTGAAGCGGGCGGCCCAGGTCCAGATGGTCAAAACGCTGGCTCACGAACTTGGTCACCACTTCGATGCAGGCCGGGAAGGCAGTCCCCGTGAAGAACGCGAGACGGTGGCTGAGGCGGTTGCTTTCGTGGTAGGTGCCTACTACGGCATTGATACCACAGCCTACACCTTCCCGTATGTGGCGGGTTGGGCCGCAAAACGCGAAGGTGCTGAAATCATCAAGGGCGTGATGACCCGGATCCAGCAAACTTCTCACCGGATGCTAGACCTTTTGGAAGGTAAAGATACCCAGCCTAAGCTGAATGAATAAACTTGAGTGAAAAACGGGCGGTGGTCCAGAAATGGGCTGCCGCCCGTTTACTTGTTTTAAACTATTGACGGATATATTACAATGGTATTATTCCTCGTTAAATTAATTTAATGAGTTTATCGGTCTTACAAAAAGAATATATTATAACTAATAGACAGTCTAAATTTGATTGATAAGTTAGCTATAATCTGGTAAGGTTATAGCATGAACAAAAAATATATTGTAGAACTGCCTGATACTGAGCGCGAGTACCTTTTAGAATTTATCGCTCAGGGTCA
>Ga0209915_1000792_pt1 | contig 58664 bp, 73 predicted proteins | sample ThiBiot_750_plan_FD_183952 | JGI IMG/M metagenome (GOLD analysis project Ga0209915, IMG submission 183952) | Wastewater bioreactor microbial communities from Cape Town, South Africa - Thiocy_cont_750_plan (SPAdes) | ecosystem: Engineered > Bioreactor > Thiocyanate-remediating > Anaerobic-Aerobic... | reverse complement strand
TAGTTTTAGATATTATAAATAGCCTTCACATTGACTTTAACATAGTTTATTTAATATTAGTCGTTGTAACTACTGATTACTCAGGATAATCTCTGACCTTAAAGTGTGCAATGCGAAACTTTGTTCTTTCACTGTTGAATAATGCAACAGATTTTCTCATGCATATATTTATATATATTTGAAAACTATAAATTATTTCTATTCGTTGTTCGACGTTTATTTAGCATAAGCTAGTTCTATTTTCATTTCTTTGTTTTTTTTTCTCTACACATCATCGATGTGCCATTAACGTCAGACACGAACGATAGGTTATGATGGCGTAATTTTTTTTCTTTTTTTACTTCCATTCTTCGAATCAACTCAAAGAAAGACAAACAGCATACGAGCGTCAGTTTTATTCCTTCACATTTTTTTTCTTTCAACTACATATTCATTCACGAAGCAAAAAAAAAACAGGACAGAATCTAAGCACTAGAAGAAAGAAATCAAATCGAGAACTAAAGCGATTTTAACTATCTACTTGACATTGAGGATAGACGTATACAGGTTTGATATTCGAAACATATGTGTATATTATTGTTGTTGTTGTTGTAGATATTTCTTCGATAGATAAAACAATGGCCGATAAAAATGAACTCGATGAAATCGACGATCATTCACGTCAATTACTTGAATTAAATAATCGAATAAAAAATGATTTTATGTCGTATTGTTCATCGTTTTTACAAGACGATGACGAAGCACGTGAGTGTCTTCAAATTGTTTGGAATAAATATTTACAATGTGTTGGCGATGTAACAATAGTAAGACAAAAAAAGAAGAAAATTGTTTTTTATTATTTTGTTTTCTTTTTCTTTTCTCATAAGATTTCGTCTTTTTTCGATACACTTCCATTCAATGTTAAAACGTCAGTCTTGCCAAAATATCAAACCGAGATTATCGATTGGTGTCGAAATCTTTTTCATTTTCAATATGAAACTATTCTCTATTCAAATAGTTATGTTGAACATTTCCTTCGTATGATACGTATTGCATTGAAAGTACTTTCCAATGAAACCAATCTAACAACTAAAAAAGCAATTGTCTATGTTTCAACTGATTTCGATGTTAATCTAAAAGCTGAACTCCTATCGTCATTAGCTAATCTTCAATTTGAACATGTACAAAACGATGATAAACATGAAGACATAATCGATACTGATCGACTTGAAGAATTGATCAAACGAGATCTAAACGACGACCAAAGTTATCCATTTATGATCATTGCTAATGCAGGTTGAATTGAAATTGTGTTTGTTTTCGCGTTGATTATACAATTGATTGAATTTAGGCACGAGTTTATTAGGGCATTGTGATGATTTAATGAAAATGAAGCAACTTTGCCAACAATATAATCTTTGGTTGCATACGACAGGTGATCTACTTGGTTCTTTATCGATTGTAACGAATCTCAAAGAAAATGTTAACATGCATTGTGATAGTTTAACTATTGATACAGTTAAATTATTGGGCATACAAAATCTACCATATTTAACATTTTATGTTCGATCAATTGCCGATTTAAATAGTTCACAAGATGAACCATCAGCCATTGATAATGCATCGACAGCAAGTACAAATCGATCATCATTATCATCATCAATACCGAATAGTTTCCTTAATGATATACTTTTATTCAATCCATCGGCTCATTTTCTTAGTATTTGGTCGGTTAGTCAACGTTGTTCGAATGCGAATGTACTCTATCATCTCAAATGTTCGTTTAATCTCGTCAATTTATTATTAAAACGTTTGAAACAAATTCCATTTATTCGAATACTTAATGACGAAGATATGAATCCCAATACATATACATATAAACGTATTTGTTCCGGTGGACCATCCAATGATCTTCTGCCAAAAGCAATCGTTCTTTTTCGTTTTGAAACAATTGCTGTTCCGGAAATCGAAAATCTTGATGATAGAGAAAACTACATGGATCTTCTCAATCTTTGGCTATACGATAAATTATTTCAACAATATCCGAAAATGAATTTAGAACTATTGAAAAGTGTTCATTTTCAAATGAATTCATCGTCAGAAAATCTCTTGCCAGCACATGCACTTCGTTTTGCTCCGCTCGAGCATTTGCTCGATGCGATCGACGAACAAGATATGTCGAATTTTTGCGATGATCTTCAACGTTACAGTGATATTCTGCATGCAACAATGTCAGCACGTGCACGTTTAAGAACAAGTATTGCTAAACATGAGAATCTTATTTCGATTCCAATGCCACACTGGGCTGGTATCGGTGCTATTCGATATATGCCACAAGATGTTGACACGACTCAACCTACGGAAAGTCTGTCCTATGATATCAATACGATTCAAGCTGAACTAGCAAGAAAATTACAAGCCAATGATTCAGCATTTTCATTAGGCGGTGGAATGAATGAACATGATTCGATGTTCTATTTACGTTTAGGCATGATAAGAAAACGAGATGATTTAGATCTTTTATTACAGAAAATAGTTGATGCTGGTCAACAAACAGAAATCTCATTGAAATATGTTGAAGATATGGCTGAAAAAATCAAACAAGGCATTGAAAAAGTTCAACTCGATCTTCAACATGAAAATCAGCAAATGTTAGCTCAAGAAGGTCTTCTAAGACAATTACCCGTGATTTCAAGTAGAATTTCTTCTCTCAAATAATTACATTTTCTTTTGTTTCGAAAATTATACTTTGCAGATATTATGTCCTGGTGGAGTCCTTCACCGTCTGCTTCGCCATTAGCAACGAAAGGTCGATCATTTGACTTGAATTCCGGTCGAATTGAATCCACCGAAGATACGTATGTCTATCGTATGCAAATAAACAAACAATCGGCTCATGCACCAACGCACAACGATGCTGATGAACAAGCTTCACCCTCATTAAATTCGGATCTCTCAACTAATATTATTCCAGAAGAAAAAGAGAATTAACCATACTAATCTGTGATAATTATACATGGCTTTCGTCCTTTCTTTTTACTTTCCTCTTCCTTACTTGATAATATATACGTAAATATATATATTTTACCCACTAATGCATGTTCATTCGAACAGAAAAACCAATACATTCCAGTTTGCTTTGTTTGTGCTTCAGTGTGTTTTTATGTTAAATAATTCATTTCTTTTTTTTTCTTTTTCTGTCCTTAGTTGTCTACGTATCAATTTCAAATAGTTAAAGGCTCTGCTCTTTTCTTTCTTTCTCTCTCTCGCTCTTTTTTTGCTCTGTTATCGTCTATATATTTGATTCTTTAATATATTGATAAAGTATTTGCTTTCACTGAAATCAAACAACTTTGTGAATAATTTATGTTGCATAAAAAATGCTCGATGAAAACTAGCATCATTGAAAATATCTATTACGATTTGTTTTATCGTCTAGGAAAAAACATAACCACTATACTGGTTATTCTTCCTAATGTATTCGATCAATAAAACGAAAATCATGTTTACACACAGTTATCTATTAATCTTCGATTGTTGACATTGTTAATAATCAAGAAGCTCGACTTTGATTTTTTCATGAGTAGAAGAGAGAGAGAAAAAGTAATGCAAGATATTCAATTGATTTAGGAAACGAGGTATGAAGAACTGTTTGTGTTTATCGCTTCACATGCTGCAATCGAGTATTTATTCCTTTGGGCTAATATTGGTTGTGAATCTTTATGAACGACGATTGATTTCCGTTGAATGCAACAAACATTATCACAAACGGAACAAACGATTGCCGATGTCTTCGACAAATTGATGATAACCAGTGGAGGCGGAGATGTGGGAAGCCGAAGAAAAGGAAAATGTCGTTCTCGTTTTCTATTGTTATTTACGCTTAATTTTGTTTCATTTACCATCTTAAAGCATACGATCAACCCAACATTGTTTAGCTTATCAATTATCACTCTATTTACGGTTTTTTTTTCTCATTCCGAAATAATTTAATCTCTTGTTCGTGACAGGCTCTTAAAACATGCGTTTTCTGTGTTCCATTCATTTTACGTTCATTGAGAACTAAAATATCATTCATTACAATATATTAAGCAATTACTTTTCAAAATTGAAAATATAAATTTTTTTTTCTATTACTCATCAATCTAAAATGCTGTCCTTGATTATTTCTACATGTAAGAAAAGAAATCATTTGTGATTTTATTTTTACACATAACTTCGAGATATAAACACAATTCAATCGAGAATAATAACAACGATACTACATTTATTTTTAATAATTCTATTGGAATATAAAATATCCAGTGAATTATTAATAAATATTGAATGAATAAGCGTGAAATGGTTATGTATAGAAAAAAGAGGAAAGAAAGAAAAGATGAAGAAGCAGCAAGGGAGATCATCATGCTTATCATCAGAACCATATTCCTATTATAATTATCATCACTTCTAGACAAGAAAAAAAAAGGGGGATCTCTTCCTTTTACTTTAGAACTCGTCACACAGAAACGAAAGAAAGAAAGGAAAAAGGAAAGAAATCTGGGAGGAGAAATAGAGAACTATATGGAAGTGAATAAAAATGAAAATAAAAATTAGCAAATCTGCTACGTAGTGCGTGATATATCGTTGCGGCTCGTCTGTTCTTTTCTCTTTTTCTTTTTCATTCTTTCTCTTCTCCTTTTTTCTTTTTTTTTCTTCTTCTTAATGTTCTCATTTTTTCTTCTTCTGCTTTTCTATCTACATCTATTTTCGCTACGACTAGTGCATATAAACGTATACAAATACATTTAGACAACAAAAAGAAAAGGCAAAATAAAATAACGTTTTCATGTTAGAAAACGTCAGATGGGCAAATTAAATCCATGATACGGATGAATGATTCATCTTCAGACTGGCGCGAAGTCAGTCCAAATTTAAACTGTAATATGATATGTGTCCCATACGTTTACTAATATTTTTCTCTATTTGGTTCCATAATCAAATCCTGTCTTTCGCTTCCCAAACGTATCCCAGTACATTGACAACATCAACAACCATAACGGATTTACAAGATGGACATCCAAATCATCAATTATGGCAGAAAATGATTGACACAGGACGCACACCATCTCCTGACTGGTATGTTATTAACTTTCATTTATTTATTTTAATCTATTTTGTCGTTTTTGTTTGTTTCTTTCTTTCTTTCTTGTTCAATGCTTTTCGCATTCAACTTTGTCATTTAATTAAACTAGTAAAGACGAGAGAATAAAAAGAATAAGAAATGATGGATGACATGAGCATAAAAACTAACAGCATTAGTGCTGCTGTTGCTGTTATTGTTGTTGTTGTTGTTGTTGATGGCAATGATGCCGTTGTCATGAGCAGTATTTAAATCTTCTGATAAGAACATACATCTTCCCAAGGAAAGACAGCTGAATAATAGGAAAAGTCAGATGATGTCAAAATATTTAAAATATTAACAAATATTTTTTTCTTTCTTGTATAAATTCATTTTTATTAGTCTTTTCTTTTCTTTTGATTAAAAATGTATATTTTAATTGAATGCTAGATCAGATTTTTAACGTATAATTATGTGTTAATTCATTAAGAACTGTGCGATGATAATGGTCAAGATTTCCTTTCACTGTTGAATTAATTAGTATAGTAAAGAAAAAAAGAAATGCTAATTATTATAATCACACTTGAAGAAAGAAGTCAGGAGACAGATCTTTTTTGCTAGATAAAGAAAAAGGATACCTCGTAGCTTGTGACGCATGCAAACCGGATGTTCAACGCTGTAGAATTCATTATTTGCTAGTTTTTTTTCTTCTTCTACCTTAATTCCTTTCAGATCATTATTTAGATAGATTAAAAGATCGTTTAACATGAAATCGAACAACGAAAAAAAAAACATGTTTCATGGTTAGATTATAGAGTAATTATAAATAAAAAGTTTGTTCTCGCCGCTTCTTTCTACTCATTGCATTATGTCAGATGAAAATTGTATTATCAATATTTTAAACAAAGAATTATCGTTCGAATACTTACAGTCCGTTGAATTGCACTCATCCTTTGTTTTTTCTCATTCTTATAAAAATCTATTTGTGAACTACATACGTATATATTCATACTTTTCTTCTTTTTCCGAATATGTGCATATATGTGTTGATGATGATAATTATTCATTCGATCATAGGAAGACAAGAAACTCAACATAATTATAACATATCATTGGCATTTTTTCTCGATTCGGATGTCGTTCGAATTGAATCAATTACGATGTTCTTGGAGTATGCATATATTGTTATGCTAATCAGTTTTGTTGAAAATCATGAAATGTAGCAATTAGAAAAAGCTAGATAAACATATGACAAGTATCAGGAGACAAGTTATAATATAGTCAACGAGAAAAAGCTCGACATTGAGTCTTGCGAATGTGTTTATTACAATTGTGTTCAGTACAAACGAATAATATGCAAATTCAATTAGCTTAAGAAAGAATTTCTATCGAAACACAAGTAAACAAATAGAAATTAGAAGAATTGTCACTCGTGTTGCTGATCCATTTCAGTTAACATCAAGGATAGTAATAATATTATTGCTAATAAATCTAGATTTTATTTCAAGATAATAATTTCAATCTCAATATCCAAAAATATATTATTATTAATTATAGGATAAAAAAAAGAAACAGATATCGCTTGATTTACTGGATTATATCTAATTACTAATCTTCATGATGATGATGATGATGATAATAGTATTTATGAATCTCTCAATCTTTCTGGGTGATTATAACGTTCATTTACGTCTTCGCATCAATGATGCCGTTTTTTTTTCATTCATTAAAACGCGTGCATGTCGCGTTTAGAGTTCTCATTGTCCCAATTTCTTTTCTCTCTAGCCTGCGTTCTCTATTTAGGCGAAAGAAAGCGCCGAGCACAATCTGTAAAGGCAAAAAGGAAAAAAGTGAACATTGAGAATAAATGTCGACTAAGAAACGTATTCATTAACTACGAATCGAGTAGTATTGATGCAAATTGATTTTGAGCCTGTCGAACAAATGGAACGAATGGAAGAGAAAGTTGAAAAAAAAAGAAAAGAAATAGAAGGAAAAGAAGAAGATAACAATAAAAAAATATATATATAGGAATGAAAGAAAAGAAGAAGAAGCACAGCTCGATCGACAGGCTGTGCCCAAAATCTTTTCAATGACTATGTGATTTTCTCAGTAATAACTATGCAAAAGAAAAATTACAACATGAGAAATATACTACGGTAAACAAGAAGAGAATAGAGAAGAAAAATGACATAAAGAAAAGACGTCGTTAACAATAGATTTATAGACAGAGTGAAGTGATTATTGTCTTGTCTTGATATAGACTTATATATTTTTTTGGTAATGCTGATCAGTTTCATTCATGGATTGCAGCAATATTATTTTCACATTTGTTTTTCATCTGCTTGTTCTTCGTTCGCAATTATTCTGCGAAGAAAATACAGTAATTAATAATAACTTAACCAAAGATAATCCTATCGGGTGGGTCTTTGATTTATTTTGTTTTTTTTTTAACTTTAATTAAATATCATCGCTTCTCCCTTATGTTTTTTTATTCATCTATTTCATCGATAAATTCAATTTTGATATTTTCCTTGTAATTAAATCTTATCTCGAGATCGAATCATCAAGAAATAACAGTAAACAACAAAGATGCAAGATTTAGACGGAAGTTCGAGAGACGAAGAGAGAGGGAGAGAGCGAGAAAATCATTCGCAAAGAAAAACTATCATTGAATAGATTCCAAGTGTGTAGTAAAGAAATGTTCGAAAGCGACTAATGAACTACTGAATAACTATCATCGTTCGGAACATGTTTCATTTCTTTGCTATTGAAGATATGTTTGATAGTTTTTTTTTATTTTTTCTTTCTTCGTCTTCTGTTTCTCTTCAAAGGAAACGTCTACTACATACAAACTTATTTATCTTGACGAAAAGAAGAGAAAAAGAAATATTAGTCCTTGACCATCAAAAAGCAACTCGATCTAAAAAGAATCCATTGCCGTATTCGAGAAGAAACTATACCTCGCCGCAGGGAACTACTTGCTTCTGTTTTCCCATTATATAAATCATTAAAATAGTGTTATGCCGTTCTTTTCGACAGATGCTTAATTCTAGACGCACTCATTTACTTTATATATTGTATAGTTTTGTATCGAAACAATATGATATATATACGTAATTATATGCAGACATTCTTCATTTAATGCTTTTGTCTGTATAGACATTATGTAAACATTTATTAACTATGACAAAAAGAAATTAGCACACATTTTATCAACAAGTTAATATGAGATTAGGTGTTATTATCGATATATTTTCATGCAGAAAGAAAAATGAGAAAGATTACGACGTTATTTATTTTCTTAATAAGTAGTTCGAACAAAATATACTTGCTTAGTTTATGATGAAGAAGAAGAAAAAAACGGATGAGTCAACTAGCAATCGATGAACTAACTACACATCCTGTTGACTGACTTTATTGAAACAACGGAAATCTGTTTGAATAAACCTACGTTTAAAATCTACTGTCTGGAATTTCGAAATAACCATCATTTTCTTGTTTATATTTCTAATTACTATATCTTGATAGTATCAATCTAAAAATATTACAGCTAATGACGTTGCCATTAATCTTGGATTAGTGTTGCTATTGTGGCGGCCGTTGTTGTTGTTGTTTCTTTTTGACTTTATCAGCGTAATAACTGTCAAATAGTAAATTGTTATGGAATGCTCGCCGTAGAAATTTGAAAGAAAAGAAAAGAACTAGCAGTTGAAGAATAAATTATATTATTTAGCATCAATTAAGAAGCTTTCTTCTTCTTCGTTTCTAAAACGAAGTCTTTACTTGTCAGCTAATTATTCTGTTATTTTTTTTTAAAACGTGTCTGAAAAAATAGCTAAATAAACCTTCGTGTATTAATAATTCCGTCCGACAAGCAAGCGAGTTGTTATTTCTCCGTCGATTTCTTCTTTTCTCTGTGTCGTCCTCTTGCATTACGCGCACACAAACTCTCTCTCTCTCTCTATCTCCCTTCGTCTCTATCTCTGTCGTCGTTACTATATCTTTATTTCTCGTTTTAACTTCTTGCTGGTTGTTTGTTCTCGTTATTATTACTATTATTGTCGTCAATCTTAGCATCTGCGTGTGCCTTTCACTAATAATATACACACATACACAGACACACATACATACATTTACATATATATATCATCACTATTCAATCTCAGTCAACCAGTCAGATAAAAAAACGCTTCGCTCTATGCCACTGTCATTTAAGACAGGCGCATTATATCAAACCGTAAGGTGAAACATCGACCAGAATCAATCAAGTTTTCATATCCTTATACATTGATTAACTATTTATTTATCCTTTTCACTTGAAAATGTCATCGTTGTCGCCATCAGTATATCATCAACAACTCTAGAGTTTTACCATTAAAGACGAATACGCCTGTTTTGCTATCTTAATTGATGACAATTTTTTTTCTGGCTCGGTCTATATTCCATTTTTGTATATTAATCGATGGTCTATATCATTGTTGAAAGAAATACTACAACAAATTTATACTATTTTGCCTCTTTTGTGATTAACAAAAAGCTATGCGTCTCCGCATCGATTTGCATATTCTAACAACAATATTCACACTTATTTCTAGTGCAAATTTACTACGCAATGATGCATCGATAAATACAGTTGAAGAATTTCTTGATACACTCATTAATTCAAGTCGTTATGATAGACGTATACGTCCATTTTTCGATCAACAAAGTTTGTTAATTTATCTTTGATTTCATATTCTAATTATTCTTGTTCTATGTTTAATTTTTAGAAGCATGCAATGTAACAATGACGATTCATATTAATACAATTTCAGCTATCAATGAAGTTAACATGGTAAGACAGATGAATTTGCCATCCGTATATATATCTATATATGTTGAAATGACTTTGACTTTTTACTAAAGGATTACAATACGGATATTATTTTTCGTCAATCATGGTACGATCCAAGGTTGAATTATTCGGGAACAGATTGGGCAACAAAATCACCTCAAATTACATTGCATTATTCACTGATTGATCGTATTTGGGTGCCGGATTCATTTTTTCGAAATGCTAAAGAAGGCAAACGTAGTGATATCACTGTACCCAATCGATTAATTCGTATACATCGAGATGGCAAAGTACTCTATAGCCAAAGGTTGTTAACAATTATTGATTAAGCAAATATTTTCTATATTTTATTTTGTTTTTATTTAGACTTTTACTTAAACTCGATTGTCAAATGAAATTACAAAAATTTCCACTTGACAATCAGACTTGCGTTGTTAATATTGGCAGCTGTACGTAAATAGCGCATTTAGTAATTTTTTCAGCATTTGTTGAAATTTGTTTGTCATGATATATTCGATAGCACAAGAACTTGTGTCAAATCGACCCAAAGTGGATTGAGAGAGAGAGAGAGAGAGAGAGAGAAACAAGGGCAACGAATATAATAAATCTTGAGTTCTTTCTTTTTGCATGTTGAATGATATGTCTGATTGTTTTTGTTGTTAATTAGACGCTTTTGCAACAAATGATTTGGCATTCTTTTGGGAAGACATTCCAAACGCAAGTGCCATTCGAGTTAATGAGGATCTGGAAATGCCTGATTTTGTGTTAAGCAATTTCGAAGCCAAATATTGTAATCGAACAACAGCAACAGGTTAGATTATTGTTTTTTTTGTCTTCGCAAAAGAAACTTCACTTTCTTCATTTGTCTCACATTTGTTTCATTGAACTGCTTATTCCATTGAGAATAACACTTGAAAATCTATCGTTGAATGCGCTAATCTAGGTGACTATACTTGTATTCAAGTACTTTTGACATTACAACGAAATATTAGCTTATATATTCAACAACTTTATTTGCCATCAACAATCATTGTAGCAAGTTCATTTATTGGCTTTTGGATTGATTATCAATCTCACCCAGCACGAATTTTAATGTGTTTATTAAGTATTGTAACAATTACAGCTAAAGCCGAAGGTATAGAGAGAATATGTATGATAAAACAAATGATTTTTATATATTAGTTTTCAATTTTCTACACGCGCACTCAACCAATTTTGTTGCACTTGTATGCCTGATATAATTTAATTATTTTTCTTATCAAAAAACAATTTATCTAAATAAGCAGGAGACATGTGAGACATATGGAGAAAGATCTGTTTTCTTATTTTGAATGACCTTTTTTCCTATTGCTAATTGATCAACTTTCTAGGCAGTTTTACATGTCTTCTTGTTGTTTTACATTTAAAACGTCTATTTGGTTATTATCTTGGTGAGTTTAAACTAAAGAATTCATTCATTCGAGTTTACTGTACATTCCCTTCTCTATATAGTTCAAGTTTATATTCCATCAATGCTCATTGTGATCCTTTCTTTTGTTTCATTTTGGATTGATCATAAATCGGTAATATTCATATACATCGAATCATTTTTCATTCTCGTTCTCTCGATATCTATATATATTCAGGTTCCCGCACGTATATCAGTTGGTCTTTTGACTGTACTCACAGTCACTACTCAAAGCTCAGGTAAACATATCGTCGCATTTGTTTGTCTCTTGCTTTGCTTGATGCTTTGTTTATATTTTTTGAAAAATTGCTTACTAAGAAAGTCTAAACGATTCATTCGATATTTAGGTATTCGGTCACAACTGCCGCGTGTCTCATATATCAAAGCAATTGATGTTTGGATGTCAGCGTGTCTTGTTTTTGTTTTCGCTGGTTTACTTGAATATGCATTAGTTAATGTGATTGCGCGCAAAGGTGAATTAAAACAACAAGTTCGATTTTCTCGAGAGGTAAGTTTATTTTTCATATTAGTTCGATTTTCTATTCTCATAAGATTTCTCCTATCTAACATTACAATTGTTCAATATTTGTTTTGGTGAAAAAAAACAACAACACATTTTGCTTTTTATAGAAAAAAGGTTCCGACAGACAACCGAAATTAACTTTAATACAAAAACTACAGAATGGCTCGACTTTTGCTGCTGAGAGAGTAATTTTAGTCACTAGTTGAATATATTTTCCTACCCTTTCTTCACACGTACACATTCACACATATTCAAGTAAACACACACACACACAAGCACATTTAATTCTATATTATTTTCTTATTTTTTTTCTTATTATTTCGATATGATTCTTTAGTTTTGTTTCTTTTAATTATTGTTTGACTATTCTTTTCTTGTTGTTTGAATAGAAATTTCAATGAGATTTAACGAAAAAACAAAACAAACAAATCAAAATAATAAATAATAGAAATTAATCAATTGAAAATTCATTTTCTAGGTTATTGGAAATCGTCTTGCGCAAGTCCATTTTTACAAAAAAGAAGATGCACAAGGTAATACAGAAACCGTAGAAACATTGGTTCCGAAAAGCAGTACACCAGCTGGAGAACGACATCCACCGGGAAATGCAAGTTCAAATACTCAATATACAGCAATGTCAAATGCAAATTCACAATCAATAACTCAAGCTAATCCAGTAGCGCAAGTCGTTTTACCACAACCAGCACAAATAACAAAAGCTGCCAAACCTGTTCGTGACAGTGCACAATTTGTATGAAAAAATTTCTTTGAAGAAAATTTTAAAAAAAATATATCGAAATTATTGTTGTAGGTCGATCTGGTCTCAGCAGTTCTCTTTCCTGTTGCCTTTATTGTTTTCAATATTATTTATTGGTAAGTTAATCAATATTTAATTTAAATAATTCGAAATTCGTTTTTGTGCAGGATGGTTTATCTCAATATGCAAGTCGAGTATGTTCTGAAATAAATTAGCCACATACATGAAATATTCAAAACAATAAATGTTTTCGATTTAATGATTTAGTTTTAACACGTATTGTTGTTTCGTTTTCCCTTTTTATTTTTATTTTTCTGGTAATAGTCATCATTGAACAGTGCATGTATATGAGTATCTCTCTGTCTTTTTTTTTAATGTGATATGTATTACATATTTTGAGACAAAAGAAATGAAAAATAAAGATTTAATGATGAGTTAGAAAATTGAATTAAATCTTCGAAGTTCAATAATCTGTTCAGCATAAAAATGCAGCTATAATATACTGTTTTGTTTTGTGTGCGTATCATTGGATATGGATATTTTCGATTTTAATTGTGTTCGACATTTTTCATCTTTATGATTCATTTCACGTCGTCGTCGATATGGAATCCATGTTGTCCAAAAAATGATAAATATTTGATAGACAAAAAATAATGCTAAAAATATATAAAATGCATAACGATCCACACGACAAAGAGAATATTTCGGATAGAGTGAAAGATGAAGTGCACTGGTTGTTGTTGGATTTTGTGAAACAGCAAGATATAATTGATCATAAAAAATATAACTAATTATACCATGAAATACATTTATTATGCAAAGAGCAACAATTGAAGATATTGCGTAGACTAAAAATTTTTTTAAAATAGAAATTAATTAAGAGAAATTCTTCATTGATGTATATATTTACTATCGAGAGCAGTTAGATAGGAGATTGTTCTGAAAAAAATATAGAAAATAAATAAAGAAATGTTTTACTTTTCTATTCAACATACGGAAGTGATTTATTTACAACCCAACGAAAGGTAACAGATGTTAATAAAAGTGTACATGTAATCTGTAATCGACCATGTGTATTCGAGGGTGGAATTGCAAATGTAGTTAAAGCTGCAGATGTTATTAAAAATATTAAGAAATATGCATTCCTATATGAAAAAACAACAACAACGAAGTTCGATGAATTTTTATATCGAGCCTTTTTGTGTTTACCAAATATAATAACCACATTTTCGTCCAACATGACATGTGCAAACGACAACAGGATGAATTTCATTGAAATTTAATGAATATTCTTCTTGATGTTCTTCAAACGTGAATTCAACATGTTCATATAAATGCCATGATTGTTGATCACTAAATACAGTTCGATTGACACCCGATGGTTTCGAACAACTTTCTTTGAAACAAATATCCTTTGTTGTCAGAGGTGTTGTAATTGACAAGGATAGTTCTTGAACATCATACGGAAAATGATTGAGTTCCATACGTTCCCAGAAAACACCGCGGATTTTATGATGTTCAGTGATTTCAACGAGATTATTTTCCTGGATTTTCTTTATCGAATACCATTTCTATGATCACAACAGAACGAATGGAGTTTCAATGAAGAAAAACTCAATGCTGATATTTACATCATGTCGTAGAGAATCACCGATATGATTGAGAACGACAAGTTGAGGATTAAAAAGACCCATTTGAGGGTCATATTTCGATATATTCTTATGATCTTTATCGTACCATGATGCTTCGAAAAAGATCTCGGCCGTATAACGTTCGTTGAGTGTATCAATTTCTCCTACACGAGAAAATATACATCGAACACGTATTTCAACCGGTTCCGATCGATTTAATATAGTTTCTCTTTCATCATTTTCGATTATTAATGTTGTTGCTTCTTTTGATAAATTTGTTGATATGATCGATTCGTCGAATGATTTATTCTTGACAAAACGAACTGCATCGTCAACCGGATGAGTTTTTGTTGGTAGATAAACTGGCCCATTTCGATTCGGTGTAAGAATTGTATGCGACGAACCTGGCGGAGGTATTGGAGATGAACCTTGACGAGTTAGAAGACGTTGTAAACGCGGATAGGATTTGGATGGTTTGGGTTTCTGAGCTGATATTAAAGTTTGTAATGATTGTACGGAAGATGCTCGACAATCTGGCGGCTGAACTTCTTCTATGCCATGTGTAACAGCGTCTGTTAGAGAATTTTGATGACGAAATTGCGTACGATTACGACTGTAATGTGAAGCACTCACTAGATACGCAAAGAAAAAAGATTTTAAAAAAGTAGTCGAAAACATTGAATTGATATATCGGTTCATTTACATAAAAGATTACTGCTTTCGTTCATTGCCATATTTGATTAATCATTAGACGAGTCTATATGAAATAAAAGATTTTTCATTTATCTTCCGAGTATAGTAAGTTTGCTAATTTTTTTTCTGCTCTACTTTGTTGAGAAGCTAAGAAGACTCGACTGACACATTCGACAGAAAAAGAATTCTTTATATAGGAAGTTGTTTTTTTCAGTTTTTGTCTAGGTTATTTGCAAGACAATTGTATAGTTGAGTCGACGACTGTTTCTAGCATAAATAATCTTATACATAGTATAATTACAGATTAGAAGAAAAAGTAGAAAAAAAAATATGCTAAACAGCAATAAAAATGTTGTTAATAGAAATCCATCAGGATTTTGTCAATATGTTTCTATAGTGTTAATAACTCTTCAGATAATGGCAATAACATCCGAGCGGACAGGAAGAAAATATCTCTCCACATTATTGATACATTGTCTATTAAATGGTTTTTCTTTTGACCAAGAATCTATTGATGTGCTATCATTAGGAGAATTTAGTGTCTTTTTACATGAATAAAATTCTCGCGTTAAACATGTATGTTCAGAGCATTATGAAAACATGGATTTCATACGAATGAATTCATTGACATTGTCTTTGTTTAGTTAGAATTTCTTTCTCTTCGATTCACTCAATTTCATCTTTATAAGCTCGAATTAATTACCCTTGATCAAAGTACAATAACTAGGGCTTTGTTTTCCAAAAATGTATTCTGTTATCGATAATAAATGCAAAACAAGTAACAAATATCTACCGATTTGCAATCAATCTGCTAATGTACTTACAGTAGATCTACAAATGTGCAAATAATTTTGTTTTTTTTCGTTGGTCAAGGTCTGTTTTCACACGAAATTAAGTAAGAAAAATCACAGAAGGTAACAAGATTATTTTCCGTACACACATTCGATTGACTTTAACGAGCTGGTTTTTGAAACTAATGTATCTAAAATGAAGAGTTGCGAAGTAAATGAATAATTTTATTGCATCTACAGATGTTTCCCATTTAAAAAATACTCCATAATTCAGTAGTTACAAGCTTTTCTCAATGCCTCGCAGTACGAAATCATCAGAAACATGAGAGCGTAAGAAAGAGGTCGCTACTGAACACCCTATCGTTTTGTAATCACATTTCTCTTTGGTAAATCTTGTTGACGAACGAGATGCATCTTGCATCTATTTTTTTTCTCTTTTTATGTCATAGACCAAAAGTGTTTATCAACTATGGAGATTTTGCTTGATTTGATTGTTTAGATAAAAGAAGAAATAGTCTGTCGAGAATGGCAGATCCTCAGAGATCGACAACATTGCATTCCACATACGATCCTACGAATATTGATAGTCCAGGTTTTGATCCCGATGCTTATGTAACCAAATTACTTCGTGAAACACGTTTAACACAATTAATCGATAAAGAACAATTGTTAACCAAACAAATTAAAACTCTTGACAATGAAATGCAATCACTTGTCTACGAAAATTATAATAAATTCATTTCTGCAACAGATACTATTCGTCAAATGAAAAAAGATTTCAAAACAATGGAAGATGAAATGACACATTTAATATCAACAATGTCAACTATCAATACAAACAATCATCAAATTCATCAAACACTCGATAATCGACGTCATGAAATACGTAAATTAACAAGTATACATCTTCTCTTACATAAACTACAATATTTATTTCAATTACCAACGAAATTAAAAGAATATGCCGATGATAATCAATATGATTTAGCCGTGCATACGTATACAAAAGCATTGAAAGCTTTACAAAAATATTCTCATATATCATCGTTTAATCATATTCAACAGACATGTATCGAAACAATGAATAGTATACGTGATGAATTAAAATCAAGATTCGATCAACAAGAAACAACATCGGGTGATGTCGTTAAATTATTACTTCAATTAGGTGAATCATCCGATTATCTTGCTAAACAATATCTCGAACAACATAAATCGAGACTTCAACAACCGCTTGACCTCATGAAACAACAATTAATCGTTGCTGAAAGTCAATTAACTTCAACTACGGCAACGACAACACGTAAAATCTATTTTTATTTTCAATTCAGTAATTATTCGTTTTTTTTTCTAGAAAAATATCCAATGGATATTCTCGAATTCGTTGATACGAGTTACAATTCATATATAAAAAATCTGCATGATTTTCTCGAATCATACGAACATATTTTCCTTCGTGATTCGGCAACAACTCCTGTTTCGCCGAATTTCGAAGGCGAAACGAAAGAACGTTGTAAACATTATCTCGAAGAATACTTTCTCGAACTCTATTCATCGTATATACAATTTATTCACGAACTATTTCAATCGAAATACTACGGACAAGATAATGATATTCAATTGTATGTTCGAGCTGTTGACCGTTTTCTACGTCGATCAATGAATGATATTCATAAATATTTATTTACACAACAGGCTCTTGAAAAACTTCGAACTATGCTGGAACATTTTCTAATATTTACAATCGAATGTCGATTGAAATTTTCTCATGCTCTTATCGATCGACATTTTCATGAGCAAATACTTGAATTACGAAAATCTCTTTCAATTATTCAAAGTTCAGCAAACGAACAAACGATTCAAACGGATCGATCCGTTGCTCAACAAACACAAATGAATCTAACTCAATCCGTCGATAAAATGCTCAAACAATTAACTAATGATATCAAATATACATTTCAAAATCTTTCGATATTCTTCGATGGAACAGAAATGATCGGCAATATGGGCAAGAAAACACTTACAGCTAAACAATTCGCAACGGATCATGTTTGGAATGCATTCTTTCTCGTGTTACTTCAACGTTTAATTGAATATTTCGAAAGTGAATATACAAATGCAAGTAATTATTCATCATCAACAGCAACAACAAATAAGCATGAACAAAATTCTCCGCCTATACTTTTACTAATGTTGAGCAAATTAATTCTCAATTTTGATTCAAGTTCAATACCTTATTTATGTACGGTTTTCGAAGAGAAATTTAATTTAATTCTTGAAAATATTCCACAAAGTACGTTGACATTTTGAGTTCGCTGATTCTCTTCGATTGAAAAACATAATCTTGACTTGATTTGTTCATAGATGAAATTCATAAACACAGTTCATCAATTGATCGTTCGAGTTTAACATCGATTCAAAAACAATTCAGTATCCTAGCTAAACAATTACTCAAACAATATATTTGTTCTCAAGGTTACACACTCTCGCAAATGCTAAGAAAATCCATTGAAACCCGTGATTGGCTTAATACGATCGAACCTCGACACGTTCGTTCGGTTATGAAACGTATCATTGAAGATTTAACTCAAATTGATAAACAAGTTTTCACTCTCTACAACGATCAATCAACGACATCACTATCGACAACCTATGGTCGATATAATTATCGTTCGAATTTGACGAGTAGTGGCGCACGAAGTTCCGACGGTGGTCGACGAACAATAATCATGCCACGTAGTTCAGCATTGGACCGAGGATTAACCGGTGGTACAGGTAGTTCAGCTGGTTCGACTGGTAATCTTCAAATGAATTTTCATCGAGTATTCAATGAGAAATTAGACATATTCATTGATTTACAATTTCAAAAAACATCGATTCTTTCGAGTATTATTAAATTATTATTGAAAACTTACTTAGAATGTATTCGTTTAAAAACATTTTCACGCTACGGTTTACAACAAGTACAAGTTGATATCAATTATTTGTACAATTATCTTTGGTCATTTGTTAATAATGATGATCGATTTATAACGAATTTACTCGAAGAAATTCTTAGTAGTACAGCTATGCGATGTTTAGATCCTGTTTTAATGGAAGCCAGTGTTATAACTGTTATTTGTGAGGGAAATTAGGTTGATTTCTTATTTATCATTGATTGTTGTATTTTATTTAAAAGATAAACAAAAATAAAAGAAATATTTTAAAGAAAATTGCATTTTTTTTTTACTTTTTCCGATTGATTTATTTATATTTGATTTCTTTAGATGACAGCAAATAATCAATGTTGTCCACTATGTCAACCGCAACAGTATAGTTACTTACCTGTTCGATCCAGTTGGGCACGTGCTGCTCTAGTCAAAGCTGAAAATGATAAACATTTAGAAACAATCGATCGACGAACATGGTACATATTGGCACGTCGTGAACTTTTACATGAAGAATATCGAAATGTTTTCCATGAATTTCATGAAGATGAAGAAACAACAGATTTTATTCAACAAAGTCAAGATAAATCCGATAATTTTCCATTACAACTTATGCACAGTCTAACAAGTTCAGTGTTAACTTTTTTCATGGCACGAACATCAGGTTCGAACAATTTTCTACAATTGAAATCGGTTTTTTTTTATTCGAAAGAAATCATTTTTTTAGCCAATGGTTTAATTGGTCGTGGTCGAATGTTTGTCTTTTCAACTGCTCAATTCAAAACTCTCCTCGATCTCAATGAAAATCCATCTCAATCACTTTCATCTCTTCTCGATATTGGTGCTGGCGATGGTTCAATTACGGCTCGAATGGCTGGTATATTCAAACAAGTTTATGCAACTGAAATGTCATCGATAATGCAATGGCGTCTATCCAACTATGGCTATACTGTTCTTGATGTAGATCAATGGGGTGATTTGAAATTCGATGTTATCACATGCTTGAACGTTCTTGATCGTTGTGAAAAACCATTGAGTTTATTGAAAAATATTCGTGAACATTTGAATCCGATTGGTGGTTGTGTTATCATCAGTCTTGTTCTACCGTTTAAACCCTATTTCGAATATAATAATGATCATAATCCAAATGAATCGATTCGTTTGAATGGTCAATTTGCTGAAGAACAAATCAACGAATTGATTATTCAAGTTTTTCGACCATTGGGTTTTCGATTGAAAAAATTAGCACGTCTACCGTATTTATGCGAAGGTGATATGGACCGAAGTTATTATTTTCTCTCGGATTATATCTTTGTTTTAGAGCTCGATTGAATTTTGTGAATTTTCTTTTATAAACGTTTCTTTATTTACTACGAAATAAAATAGATCTTAATCAAAGGCTCTAAAATAGTGAAACGTATATTAGATTACTAACGCTAATGAATAACGAGGAAAAATAACAAAATTATTCAAGCATAACAAAACCAGTTTTGAGTGTTAGTCATGTTTAGTTTAAAAAATATATATAGAAGAACGTAAATAGGTTCGGTTTATAATGCAACAAGAAAAAGGGGGAAAAAATACCTTATTTTTTTTCTCCGCTCTACGTTATTCTTTATTTGTCTCAGAAATTGGTAAACAGATGTATAAGCGACATTTTTTTTTGTTCTTTCTGGTTGACAACTAGTGAAAAGAAAACATACGCACACATTCATAAACACGTTGACATATAGGAAGAAAGATTTTCTCATGTCGCACATTGTATCTCTGTTCAGATTTCTTATATATCCGCTGCAATTTTTATGGATATCAAGCATTAAATCAATACAAAAAATGACGAAAAATTATCCATATATACTAACAATCAATAAATCAATTTCAACATCGAAAATCAATGATGAAAATAAGAAAACGTCAATAATAACAACAGCAAATGAAAATGTTCGTCGACATTCGAAGAAATTGATGGCAAAACTTCAGAAAATAACATCACAAACAAGTGTTAATAATGAACTAAATCTTCTCGAAATATCAACTCCAACTACTAGTCAAAATACGACACCTACCGAATGTACACCGCAAACATCCGTTGAAGAAAGTCAATTAAAAGTAACTTACATTATAGATAGACGAAAAAACAACGATTGTCTTTGTCTTATGTGTTCTAGAGTATCCTTAAAAACTCCGATCAATCCAATACTCATAGAAATTCTAGAGAAGAGATCGAATTAGATTTATCGAAACTAATCAAACGTGTTCGATTCAATGAACATATTTCTCGAAGAAGATACAATGCGAATTCGCCAGTCAGCGATCTCATGAAACTTTCTCGACGTCAATTGAAAAAATTACGAAAACTTCAAAGAAAAGATTCATTCGAATTACAATCTATGGAAACAAATAGAGATGTTCTTATTTTTGATCAAATCGATGAAGATGAATCGAGTGAAAACGATGATTGAGAAAAGAAATGTTGTTTCTTCTTACTGCAGAGCGTTTTGTTGAATTTTACTTTTGTATAGCATTGTTCTAAATGAATAAACACAGTTTAGGTGTTTGTCTGACTCGGCTATCGTTACGATTCTTTTGCTTATATATGAGGATATGTGGAGAATTGTTGTTATTTTTCTTGCCTTTTTCTAAGGACTACTCAACGTCTTCTTATTCAAACAGAGATGCAGAGTGAAAAGAAAGAAGAGAACCATTCAAATGACGACACAATAATCTTTGAAACCTACAGGATACACAAACATACAAGTAGTTGATGTCTACGATTACAAACTTCAGTAGCACATTACTATTTGCCAGTGTAACTGATTGTTTGAATGGTGATAATAAAAGTAAAGAAGAAGAAGAAAAAGAAAGGTAGTACGTAATCAGTTTCGACAGATTCAAAATAGAACATCTATTTGAAAATATTTAAAGGCAAGTATGAAAGGAATTTGTAGGATGTTTATCTTTGCGGTTTTTTTTTTGATTTTACGAAAAAAAAACGAAAGAGAACAGATTTTTTTTGTTTTCTATGAAAATTTTCATGACTTTGTCTGTTCGCATTTGTAGATAACAAGGTAATTGAGAGTGAAAATAAACGAAATAAATCTGTAAGTATTACCTTTTTTCTTTGCATTTTTATTTTTTTACAATTTATCATTTAATATCCGTTGTCGATTTTTTCTTTCGTTCTTTTTTAGTCGATCAATAAATGACTTATCACAAACGAGATCTACTCACTTCACAATCTCAACAAAAGAGTATATTTAACGAATGCAATAAACATTCGTATCCGATACGTCTTTCACAATCTCAATCATTTCGTATCGAATGTAAAGCTGAAGAACGACATTTTCTTCAAAGACAAAAATTACATCAAATCAATTCAGCAATCAAACCTATCCGATATACAATGAATGAATCGAATCGACCTGTACAATTTCGTTCGGAAATCGTCGTACATAATCATCCGGAAACGGATCTACGTATAAAACGACTTCGTGTTAATTTCTACTGTCACGAGGAACCAACAACAAATAATCTTGGTCATCATTCAACGACACGTAGTCATTCATTAAATATACCTCGTCGAACAGCATCAGTTCGACAAAATAACGAGAATCTACCACGTATCAATCAATTGTCAACATCACAGAATTTATTACATCGATGGATTGATGATATTTGCGCGAATGAAAAATTAATGATCAATGATAATATCGTCTTTTTTATTAAAAATGGAGAATTTTTTGCAAGAATTTAACTATTTGTTTCTCTTACATTGAAGTAATATATATATATACACGTATATTTTTATTTGCTATCCTCGTTCTTTGAAAATCAGTAGTAATCAAACATAAACATACAAAGAATAATGTTTATCTACAATCGATTTGATATTCTTAACTTAATAAATCAAAAGTAAACCTTAATTTTCGATTTGTTTTAAGAGTAAAATGAACAAGAATATATATTTTTCTTTTTCATCGTTGAATTATTTATTTAACATTATAGAAAAAAAAAGAGAAAGAAATTGAGATCAAGGTTCGGCGAGAAATATATAGAACAAGAAACAAAAATAATAATAAAATACATTTCCCATTTGTATCACAACGCGAGAATTTTTGTTTGTCTTTATAATTGGAAAAGATCTTGTTGCTTAGTCTGTTTTTGGAAGATCAATATTATGGAAGTGTAAAAGAACAAGAAAGTTTCGTTTGTTTTTACAAACGAACTGAAACAATATCAGGATTTGATGAAGGTTCATAGACAACTGTTGTCGTTGGTTGTACACGATTGTTATACGATGAAAATTGACCGTTCGATTTCTGTTTTAAATATTCGACTTTCGTTTTTTCTTCGCCTTCATTTTTCCATGAACTAAAATGGTTTTGTTCATTCTCTTGTGTTCGTGATTGTTCTCGAACACGTTGAGAACGTATTTGTCCGAGAACAGAATTAAATAGATACTGCCATCGTTCATTTTCTTTCGACGTTTGTGAATCATTATCATCTGCAATTGTTACTAACTGTTTTTTTACTTTCGACGTTGGCATAGTTGTTAATTTTTGATTGAAATCTTCATCATTATCATCATCGTCATCGATTCCTTGAAATTTCGGCGCTGGTTTTAACTCGATCATTTTCGATATATATCGATTAGTTGATGGATTTCGTTGATGTTGTTGCTGTTGTTGTTGATTATCATTTAGTTCATGATCAGTTCTATTGTGTGACGTTTGTTTCATAAGTTTTCGTGATTTTCGACTTATTTGTTGTAAACGTGATGAATCTGATACATCGATTTGGTCGGTCTGAACATCCGATATTAAACCTGACTTCATATACCATTCAATAAATTCATCTTTCGTTATATGATCATCATCATTCGCATTTAATTCATTGAATGCATCGTCGATACGATTTTGTAGATCGACTTGTTTATTGTTTTGTGTTGGTTGTTGATGATGACTATGATGATTTCGACGTTTTTGATTCGAATTCGTTACATCAACAAGTGTATGCAGCATTTTACCGATTTCATCTTTAGTTATTTTACCATCGTTGTCTAAATCGAAAACATGAAACAATGTTTCGACAAGCCGTAAACGATTAACAACTGATGCAGCCGAAAGTGCCATGACAAATTCTCTACATAGAAAACAAATATAAACAAGTGTTTTATTTTGCTGCTAATAGCTTGATTGAATTACTGTAAAGAAAAATGTTTTTTTTCCTCCCCGAAAAAGATGCTAATTGATTTATGTTAGAGAAATTTAATTAACTATCGATGAGGTTTTAATAAATGAGAAAAAAAAGCGATTTCCTAAACGTCAAAATCGGACTTCGATTAGTTTTATTTAGTTCATACTTGAAATCAATAAACTGATTTTTGTCTTGATCATAGACACTAAACATATGTCGAATGTAATCAGCTGTTTTTTGAGTCGGCTTTCCCATGATTTTTGCGTATGCTTGTTCGAATTGTTTTAATGTTAATTTACCATCTGGGCAGTCTTTGTAGAAATTTCTAAACGATAGACAAAAATTAGCAAATCAAATTTCGAATAATTTGTTTTTTTAATATAAAAATATTCGAGTGCGTACATATGCCAATTCAATAGTTCGTCTTCAGTAAAACCCGTATCATGACAAAGTTCATCGATGGTTTCACGACTCAATGGTTCGTTATCAAGTGTTAAATTTTTCGAAGATCTGTGACCCATGAATATGTTTTGTTGTTAAATTAAACGCATAATCAATGCGAAATCGATTACAAACAAATCTAAATCTTCAAAGAAAGAGAACGAAAAGTGAGATATACGAACGATATTCGAGGTTAAATTCATATTGTCAAATGAAATCGAAATAATTCATATGTGCAGTCAATATGTGTAAGTAAAAATGCGACGACAAAACTCAATGGCATGCGCATGTATATGCGTATGTAACTGTCGTATGCATAGAGTAAAACAAGAGAAAAGAATAGAACAGAAAAAAGGAAAGAAAGAAAGAAAGAAAAGAAGAAGAAAAAGAGAGAAAGAGAGAGAGAAAGACTTCGAAAGGATTCGATATACATTTGTTGTAAATGAGAGAAAGTCAATGTTGAAATCTCTAGACGTATATTTAAATCAATCGAGGAAGAAAAAGAAGAAGATTTATTATTCGATAAAAATCGAAGTTGAATAGTATTGATGATGTTTTTTCTCTGCTTGTTGTTATCTCGCAAGAGCGATCAAGTTTTGTATGCATCGTTAAAAAAAGTCATTTTTCATTGACCGAATAACAGTGTCGAAAAAAAAATCACTGACGACATTTTACAGACGAAAGAAAACCAGAAATGCACCTAAATTTCACAGTTATTTTTGCCAATTTTATATCACAAACTGACGTCTATATACTTCAATTTATTAATTTACTCAAACAGATTAATTTTGTATTATTTTTATCAATTGTTCATTTCTTTTAAAATTCATCAGCTAAAAAGAAAAAAAAATGAGAATTGTAGTTCTACGACTACCCATGTCTGGCATATACGTTAGTGCTTCAATCGCCACATTGCTATCTCTCTTATAAACCTAAAGCGTTAATTTGTTTCCTGTCGTGTGTGTCTTTTTCTATGTCTCTAGCTAAATTAAATAGAAATGAAGATACGATGCATGCAAATACTTTCTATAATAAAGAGTGCTGATGACGTTGACGTATTTATTCTCATCGAACTTGTCGGTTTTTGTTGTCTTTTTCTTCTTCTCAGTTTAGTTTCCATCGGTGAATAAATGTAATTTTCTCTTCTCAATGTCTTCAGAAAAGAAAGTATGTTTTCTTCTTTTTTGACACAACAAAGAAAGAAGAAAAGAAAATGAATCTACGGTGTAATCTTTTTATTTTACTTCAATAAATAACAATAATTGGCAGATTAACGATCGATAGAAACGAAAAAAAAACACAACGAACTATAGAGAAGCATGTAGAAAAGCTAAACTTAAATGTCAATCGTGAAAATTTTGCTTGCGCTTACCTTTTTATTTTTTTTTGCATACCCAGCAGTACAAAGTACAACATTCTTGTGTAAACCAAACTTTGCCATATTCATAATCTTAAGTAGATTTGTAAGAAAAGTATAATCATAGTATCATTCATTGACATCGTTAATATTTACCTCAAAAGAATGCTTCACAATGCATTAGATTTCATCTTTTCAATGTAAACGAATGCTCAATAATTGTATATATATTTCTCCTTATTAACAAGATAATAATAATATACCGGATACTAATTATCAATAAGAATCATTCGTCATATGCTACTCGCATGATTCATTTCGATAAAAAAGATTCCAATTGTCATAGTTAATATATATTTTATGTTCGAAATCCATTATGGATGCATTACCAGTTTCCCAGATACAGAACAGCCTTTTTTCATTTACACTTCGCTATTAGTTAAATTTATATATTTCGAATATATAATTTATTAACGTTCGTCTCGCTTTACAATTCAAATAGCAGATCTGTTTATTTTCGATATATATGTTCGTGCGACATGCTGAATAAAAAGTCTCGAGAGTCTATATTTATCTATTGACATTACCTGACATAATTATTATTTTTTCTTTCGATTACATAGTTAGGCACCAAACATATGCATATTTCATTCCATGCTTTTTTTTTATTAAAAATCTGCATAATAAAATTATACAATAACAAAAAAAAGACGCCATGCGTAACTAAAAATGTCTTGGAAAAATAAATTAGTGGATAATTTGTTTCATTGCTATCTGTTTTTTTTGTTGTTCTCATTCACAGCAAAAATACATTACAAAACGACATTCTATTTCGAAAAAGCAAACCATTGCTCGTCTGTTTCCGTTGATTCTCCACGATCAATTCGGATAAGTTGTTTTCGATTGATTAGATCTTGACAATAGTCTTGAGCTTTATTATCATCATCCATGTGACCATTTGATACCAACCATTGACAGAAATCATTACCATTGAAAACGGTTTCGACAACATCTGACGAATCATTCACACTGAAATTTAACAAATCGAGTAGAGAAATAGTTCGATGCACAATTTCGAATACCTTCTTGTTGAATAAGAATATCGAAGAAAATCAGGACGGATTTCATCGGCAAAACTAATTGATCGAGAATTTTGTGATGATGTTCGAGAACTTTGATTACGTGCACAATTGGTTTTTAAACCGCAATAATTCAATAATTTCACAATTCTACAAAAGAAATTGAATTCACTCAAAGTAAAAACGAACAATTAATCAAATGATTTTTCTACTTTCGACGAATAGGTATTAAAAGTTCAGCATCCAATGCAAATATCAAAAACGTAAATATACCCTTTTAAAATAAAATCAAAGATCGTTTTTTTCCTCAAATAGAAATCATCTTACTTGACCATGCAATAGAACAGTATCAACAAATTCAATTTCATAATAAATCCCATCTTGATTAGCAACGAATATCGACCATAAAAGAACTGATGTACACTGAAAAAATTAGATGATTTTGAAGTTTATCGATTGGAGAGAAGAATGAACATACAATAAATGCATTGATACTTAGAACACCAACAAGTACTGCATGACGAAGTAATTGTAAATTTCCTTCGAATGGTCCCGTTTCTACGAAAAAATATATATAATCGACATCTAGTCAATTGAATGATTTACTTGAAATAATCGGTGGTGGTATATCTCGATGAGATAGACTGATTTCATTTTCGTCATTAATCAATGGACGAATTTCATTCACTGAAAAACTACCTCGTCGAATAGTGTTATCATTGTTCTGATGTTTTAATTTATAATTTCTTCGAATAATTCGAAGAAGATTTGCTGAACTGATGACAGCACACAATAAAAGTACACACAAAACAACAATCGTTTCGATTCGTTGAAAATATTTTGCTTTCAAAACCGATTGACCAGAGGTAACTTCACTTTTCGATGTGAAATAAATAATAGCCATCGTTAAAATCGGCACAAACCAACCGTATAAATGATACAGCCAAAAATATTTTCGTGCTCGTTCAACTGAATAACAAATTGATATCATTAATATGATTGAAAGACTTGTGACCCATGCACGTGTCGTTATAGTAATAAAAGTACCTCCTAAATCATCGAAGAATGCGTGAGAAAATAATAAAAACAAAAATATTTACCGAAATTTAGTAGGAAGTTCGATGTATCATTGAGCGGTTGTTGAACATATTGAACTGCTATTGCCCATATGGAATGAATCATTTGTAAGCCAACGAAAATAAATGTATATTTATGAATACAAGATACTCGTAATAGACGATGTCGAAGACAAAAACCGATGAGAACAATAATTGTGCAAAATAGTGAAATACAGCTGACGTCGTATGTTGTCTTTTGAAGTGTTGCTTCGTATTCTTGAGTTACGTCACTTGTCAATGTACGTAGATTGATCATTTTAGCTGAGATAAGCATGATCGGTCCGGCAAGTATAGTCGAAAGAACGAGGCCAGTCGAAGCAATTGCTTGTAAGCCAACGTCATAATCGGGCACATAGAAAATAATCGAAGGTGCAGTTGGTGCTGTACCAAAAAGAAAACCGAAATTCGAATAATCAATCGTATTATTTAAACTGCCATTTGTTGGTTTAACGAGTAGATAAACAGCTTGACGTAAGAGAAGAGGATTGATAATTAATTTAATGAAACTTAAAATTAAAACTGTAATAACAAGATGCGTATGAAAATGTTTCAATTTGCCAACCATAGTTAAACCAAGATAGAATAGAGCTGTTGCACTAAATGATTGTGCAACGGGTGTTAGAATACTATCGAGTATGATAGGTAAATGTTCGTCAAATATTCGATTAAAAACAACGCCAAGAATTGTACAAATAACAATGGGATTGAGAAGAACATTTCGAAGAATTTTCTTAATCAATTGTCCACGTTTCCATTTCCTATTCGGATGTTTCTTTTGATCATCTAAACGTGTTTGAATTTCGATAAGAAAAAATCCAATCGGATTCAATATAACTAAAGATATCGGTGCAGCTAGATAAAGATATCGTTGATAATCAGGATGTGTGTACTGATAAACAGCAGTGATAATCGGTAGCATCAATGCAAAATCATTACTTTGCGATGTCATTATTGCATATAAACCGATACGAGCATAGTTTCTCGGACGTTCACTTATACCTGTGAGAATTCCTGTTAGAAAGAAAACGATTGCTTTTGTAACGAATATCGATGCAAGAAATGCCCATGAAACACTTGAAAATTGTATATTCACAAGATTTTTAAAGACGACAGCTGGCAATGCAAAATTACTGATGAAACGTGAAAGACCTGCTGATTGAGTATTTGTTAAAAGATTTAATTGACCAGCGACGTAACCTACGCCGATTATAGTAAATACTTGAATCAGCGCAGGATATAATTGAGAGTCGACATTTATTGCGTCTCCCGTAGTATCATTCATTATCTATAAAAAGATAATTCTATTGACTGACTATCAGAACTAGGATATAACAAGATCTATTCAAATATTTTTTTTTGTACAAATAAGATTCGAATAATAGAGAAGAGAAGAAGAAAAAACAATCAACGAGACTTCTGAGATATTGAAATCTGACTTAATGCATTTAACTAATAGCTGCTTTAGTTATCATTTGATAAGCTGATGGTTGTTGTGTTGTTAAATGAATCGTATTTCCATCGTCATTTGTCAATGCTGAAAACAAACAACAGAATCAATAATTTAACTTCATCAATTCGTCGATTTTAACTTACTCAATTCATCCATATCGTCGGCATTTGAAACAACGGGTGAAAACAGAACAAGAACTGCAAAAACATAGAGATTCAACATGCCATAGATTCCTACGAGTATTAAATAGAAAATATTTGATTATTTGTATTTTTTTTCTTTTCTTTACCAGTAATAAATGCGCCGGAATAATGAATTTTCGATCGATTTTCTGTATTCCAAACCCATTGTGTTTCATAGATCTGACTTAAACAATACCAAACAATGGTTAATATTGCACAAGCAATCGTTGATAATAACAAGAATTGAAATCGATAGAATGCACCCTTAAATTGTTTGTTTTTTATTTAGATTTAGTTAGAAATATGAAACAAACCTGATACATCAATCGTCGTATACGACGCATAGCTACTAATTCACCTTGTTTACTTCGAATATTCCAAAATACTCGAACGATAAGACTGATCAAACAGATGATATAGAGAAAACTTGAGACGCCAGCAAGAATTAAAAATGTTAAACTAGCATAACGACCAGCTGATGTCGACCAAATCGAATGAAATGGATTCCAAATTTGAAATCCTCTGTAATATCAAATAAAAAGAAAACATTCTTACAATAAATTCTTGTAAATCTATTTGTTCGAGATTACCTTTGACATAATCCAAATAGAAGTAGAACACCCGAGGCAAACCAAAGTAGAACAATGTACTTTCCATATGACCAGAATGTTTTATTTTTATCTTTGTCCTAAATGAATACAACTCTCTTATTGACAATCCATTGAAACACGAATCAATTTCTTACATGTTCCCCCGCAAAAAACAACCAAAATGTCAAAAGAACGGTCAAGAACAGGCCTTGTCTTATTTCACTATAGATTTGAAATGCATTCCAAGGTATGACAAGTGTAAGCCATTCTACCGGCGCTATAAACATAGAATATTGTCATTTTATTGACAAAACACAATGTTCTGATAAAAGTTTACCGTTAAGTAAACACGTTGATAAACCAAGTGTCAATAATAATCTAAAAAACATCGAAGAAAAAGAGTCGTACTTTCGAACGCTGTTCTATAACAAACTTATCAAGATTTGTGTAGGGCTTTTGCGCGTTTTTCATTTGTCGATAGAACCAAATCAATGCAGCGAGAATAATTGGAAATGTCACCGTTTTTAACGCATACCAAACTTTAGTAAAACTTTCTGTTTGGTAAATTCCCTGAAATTAATTTGTAAAATTGATTTTTTTTTTCAAATTTTCTTGTCATTTTTCAATACGAACAACATATTGAAATGATTTTAATTTGCCGATATTCTGCGATTGACTATTAACTTGAACGATTTGAAAATTAATTAAATAGTATGGATATTTCAATGTTGACAGTTCGAGAAAGGCCAAAGGCTCACACGAATATGCGTCAGGTGTTTTCTAATGATAAGAAGAATTCAAAAACAAAACAAAAAAGCAGCACAAACGAACTTGATCTTCATCTGCATGATGATAGATCGGTTGACATTGAACTTTTCGAGATTCACGAGATTCGACCTCTAATTTCCAATCCAAGTTCATTTCATACATTTCATCAGTTTTATACGCTAGACGAACATCATAGGTTAAAATTGCATTTGTACCTGAAATGACAAAGAAAAAGATGATGACGTAAGTAATTGTCATCAATCCTACTTAAATTCACACGTGAATCATATTCAATTTCAGGAATAATTATCGATGTTAACGTTTGAAACCAACGTGTTATACGAGGCAATTGAATGACATAGACAAAATCCTTCCAAGATTTTCCCTATTGAAAATAAAACCGGTGAATTTATACTCGAAATTCTCGTTTGATTTTAGGTTAATAATTACAATTCCAAATTCCAAATGTCCTTCTCGACAATTTCCATTTGGATACTGATAGATCCATTGATTATTTGATTGAACTTCACATAGACTAAATTCATATGTTGTTGCATGTGTTGGTTTCGTTGCTTTGAAAAAAAAACAACAGAAAATTTCAATTGAAATTACAAAAATTCAACTAATTTATTTGAAACAAACCAGCAAGACCACCGATAAGAAAATAAATAACTTGAATAATGACTAAACATGCAAGAAATATCAGTAATTTCTTTCTTGATAGTTGTTCTAATAGGACAAGATAAACCATCTTGTTTCTTCTTTGTTGATATTAACTATTCGTGATAAAACGAACGATAACTTTCTCTCTCTCTTCCTCTCTCTCGCTCATTCTTTTAAACGAATAATCAAAAAGGTCAGTAGATGTCAGGTATGATATATATGCATCGATTCATTCATTTGCAAAAAATGTTACAAAATGACTCATTCAATCCTCCTCTCTAATAGTCACTCGCGGTTTGCTTCACATTTCTTTACCTTTTTATTTTGAAAAAGTAATGCTCCGACTATTACTAATCAGTTTGATTTTGGCAAATTCTCAAATTCAAAGTAAAAATAAAAAACTGTTAATTATTTTCTAAATTCGAATTGTCTGATTTTGGTTTTAAAGCTTTGAAAATCGAATCTCCATCTAGTAACCATATTGTTCAACGAACACGTACTAATATCAATACACTCGATCCCATTCTTCGGCACTATATCACGCCACATGAAATTCAATTTCATGCTGAAGCATTGCAAGATCGTTTGACATTTTTTCTACAATGTAAAGGTTCAAAAAATTCTCTTCAATTCATTGTTCCACCTTCGGCCGTCGAGGTAAATAAAAACAAAACGAATCTACTCGAACATTTCTCGTTTCAAGCATTTGTCACTTGATCACGATCACAATTCTCATGTCATAACAGCGACATTACGACGAAAACAACTTCGTTCGGAACTTGTCGGTCGATACACTTGCTCCGAAACAACATCTGACAAAAAAGCCGAAACGTCTGTTTTCGTTTTCATTCAAGGTTAATCAAATACTCGATTTTATTATTCAAAATAAAACGAAATAAGAATCTTGTTTTTTTCTCTCCTCACGTTTCAGATGGCACGTCGGTTTTTACGAAACGACTCTATCCAAAAGTTTTACCACAGACGGGCATTCATTTTTTTAATTTACCATGTCAAGCAACGAGTTGGTATCCGAGTATGAATTGCCCATCGATAGGCAAATCGAGCTCCTGCAAATATCAAGAATGCAATGCGAGAGAAAAACAGATGAAAGAATTAAAATGTAATACACCGGTTTGCACTGGACAAGATATTTGCATACCAGTTTATTTCAATCCAACGAATTTTCAAGCTTCGGTTTGTGCCTTTCTGTGTTTCGTAGAGAAATCGAATTTTTTGTTTTTTCTTTCTTTCTACGATTTAAATAGAAAATTTTGTACGATCCACAAATTGGTTTCGCTTTAGAAAATCCAATAATTCCAAATGGACTGACGGAATTTACTTGTATGAGTAATTACACACCGAGCCAAATATCAAAAATTCCATATGATTCATATGATCGTATGATTCAAATTTTAATTAAAAAAAAAGAGAGAGAGAAAACCGATGTTTTGTAATTCTAGCGGATTATATTCAAATTCATCAGCCAAGTTTAACCGTAATGCCCGATGAACCACCGCTTCGATTGAGTTGTGAAATTCAGTACGGAACTAAAGTTGGTCAAAAAATTCCGGATATTTTCTGGTTCGATGATATTTATGATGTAATTTGTTCGAATAAGGTTTTCGATTTTATTACTTTCATATTCGTTCTTTTCTTTCTCAGCTTCGTCGCATTGCAAATGACACTGAAAAAGCTTCGTTCAATCCTCTCACACAAATCTACAGTCGAAATAGTTCAATAACACTTCAAGGTTTTAAAGGCGGTAAAACCTATCGTTTCTATTGTGTCCGTGTGTCCGAACAAGGAATCTATTCTCGTTCAATTGACATCACTTGTGTCGATAGTAAGTTCGAGATAAATAGTTTTCTATTGTCAATCGATTTGTTTTATTTAGCGCCGAGTCTTGATCTCGAAGTCATTCCAACCAATCCTGATTCAAATAATCAGATAGCCTATGGATCTGATAGTAGTTTTGACATAACAATATTCACAATTCCACGTTCAAAAATTATTCTCGATATAACACGAAATGGAAATTCAATATTAAATGATAAACGTTTCGAACTCATTCCAATGTAAGTTCATTTCATTCTCTTCGTCTCACATATTCTAATCGCACTAATTTGACTACAATCATCAAGGCTTTCTTCTTGCTAAATTAAAAAAAGAAAGAAAGGTATTTCGCATGCTCGTGTTTCGTTGTGTTCATCCTGAGTGTTGAATATACAAAATCAAAAGCAAATATTTCACATTTGAATTTAGTTCCGATAAAGAAGGTCAATTTTATGAATATACATTAACAATCTACAATGTTAATTTCGAAGATGAAAGTGAAATAAAAGTAACTGCTAAATCTTCAAGACTAGAAAAACATAGTATCACCAAACTAACTGTCATCGGTGATCCTGTTGGTCAAATTTCATTTACACCTGTTGAAACTCCTCATACTATCACTTGGCGTGATGAAAATTCTAAATCGAAAAATAACATTCATGCATATGGAATCTATGAGAACGAATCGTATCGTGTTGCTTGTACGATTCGTCATCGAGCAAATATCAATCGACCATTGAAAGTTTTTCTTAAATATATTCAATGTTCAGTGGACAATTGTCTTTCGGATTTAATCGATCAATCTTGTCAATCATCTGTTGGTCAACGTTTATCAATTACTGAAATGAAGCGTATTAATAATTTTCAAACACAATTTATTAGTAATGAAATACAAAAATTCGATGATCCATCAGTTGGTCACCAATATGTTTGTTGTTATGATGATAAATCAAGTGTAACACTGGCAAAAGGATTAACAGCTATTGCACGTGAGAGATTCAATAGCAGTTACTTAATTTGTTTACTTTTTTTTTTATTAAAATCTATTTTAGATAATCGAGAAATGTTTAGTGTAACTAAACCAGAATTTAGTTTAGTTACTGAAGATACTTTAAAATATCAATGTGTTGGTCATGAATTGATCTATGATGATCTTCGTATGATTTACAATGATGGATATACGACATACGAAAGAGATCGTTTTGATGCTGAATGGACAGTCGTTGGAACGAGTCAAGGTAGACAAGTCGATCTCGACTGGCTTTCACCGCCAAGGTTATTATTTAATTTTGAGTTTATTCGAAAAATTTAATTTCTCTTTCGAATTCTACAGTGAAAACATTCGAGACACAACAATCGAAGTTAAAAAAGGACCATTAAGAAAGATCGGTAAAAACGGCTATCTCCAATGTATTGCATTATCGAAACGACCGGATCTGATTGCGAATATCAATGATACATATATCATCAATGTTGATGGTAAATATTTTGAATTCATTGATGATAATAATAAAACATAAATCACGTCTAGATCCTGTACCATTACGATTTCTAAAAACTGTACCGGCATCTTCACGTTTCGATATCAAAGCAGGAGATAACATAGCATTCGATTGTTCATATACTGGTCGACCACAACCGCAAATAGCTTGGTTAAAAGGTAAATTGCCTTTAAACATCGACGATACAACTTTATCATTACGTTCAAATAACGGAAGGTAATTAAAAATTGAACACATTGAATACGATTTTTGATTTGAATTCGATTAGTATTCATATAACTCGTGCACAAACAACGGATACAGGAGTTTATACTTGTGTATTACGAAATGGTCGTGATGCAGATTTACGTCGAAGTTTTGATTTACGCGTTAAAGGTTTGTTTCGCATCGAATCTAAGCTCAATTTGCAAATTTCTTTTCAGGTCCATCGAACACCGGACTTCGTCGATTAACTGCAATTGTAATCATAATCGCTGGATTATTAATCATCGCTCTATTGATTATATTAACTATTCTTTTAATCGAATTCTACAGAATGAAAAGAATTCTTAAACGAAGTGTTTTTCGTATTCAACGACCCGATGGGCCCGTAGACGAAAGTAAACCGCCCATGACTCAATTGACTCGCATACCATTGCCGGAAAATTTCGCTACGAAACGACAAGTTCGAACATTGCTCGGCTATGTTAATGGTCAAGTGACGCCAACAAATCCAGAAGATTTCAAAGAACTTGGTCACGGACAGTTCGGTGTTGTTTATCAAGTAAATTTGCCGGGCGTGAATCTTGTTGCAGCGAAATTATTACCGGAATCGATTCGAACTATTGAAAAACAACGAGATAAACGAAAGAAAAAGAACGATCAAGAAGAAAATCAAGAAATGATCGAAAAAGATCAAGAAAATAAAAAACAAAAAGCAGCAGAAATGCTCATCGATGAAATCAAAGTTATGCATAAAGCAGGCAAACATGTTAATATTACTTCATTAATTAAAGTTGCTTATCCAGAAGCGAGTTTAAGAAAATTCCTTCGTGGTGATATTATTAAGCGAGACGAAGATTCATTCTATCTCATGGAATTATGTTCGAATGGTTCACTTGAATCGATGCTTAAACGTTTTCATTCATTATCGAACAATGATGATAAAACAAAGCCATCGTTGTATGAAACACTTGCCAAACAACGTGATCGTGGAATGACATTGGATCGAGCAGTTGATCAATGTCAATTGAGTGAAGATGATTTGAAATTAATCGGCTATCAAGTTGCTTGTGGAGTTGATTATTTAAATCGAATACAAATCGCACATTGTGATATAGCAGCACGAAATGTTTTAGTAAACGCGAGATTTATTATGAAAATATGTGATTTCGGGTAGATTTTGATGCGAAAAGATAATCAAATGAATTTGCTTTTGTTTATTTGTGATTCTAGTTTAGCGACATGGACAACTTATAGAAATTATCGTGAACAACGAGCTGAAGGCGATAGCGTACAACTTGACAAGAAAAATGTTCGTCATTTGCTTTTGATGATTCGATGGAAAAACTTGATTGTGCGTCCGTATTTAGAATGAACTAGCTACACATAATTTGACACCTGAACTTGCACGAGCATTCATTCGAGCATCATCACCTGATGAACGTCTTTTATTGAATAAATCCTCGATGAAAGCTGATGTGTAAGTTTAATTATTTTTGTCAGTAAAAACAAATTTTTTGTGTTTAGTTGGTCGTTCGGAATATTTCTTTGGACATTATTTTTAAAATGTAAACTTCGTCCATTTTACCGTCTTTCAGACGATGTTAAACACCGTCCACAGGGTGGAAGTTTTTTTCAACAATTAGCTCGTGTGGTCAGCGATGGTCGAGTATTAGAATACATCAACTATGAACCCGAAATTCCAAAAGAAATGTAAAACAATCGATGATTTATTTTCTCAACCAAATCTACTTTTTACGATTTTAGCTATGCAATTATTCGTGTTTGTTTAACCGACGAAAATCAACGTCCTGAAATGACAACTGTTTGCTCATTTCTATCGTACACTGATGTATTATCAAAACAAGCATTTGAAGTAATAATAATAATAATAAACTTTTCGTTTGAATCATTTTTCTTCAAAGTTTTATGAATCGGAATACAATCATTATCAAGAAGAAAATGCAACCGATGGCATAGTTCTTCGTTTCGGTGGTGTTCAAGTTCGTGGTCAGATTCCATCTTTAGACGAAAATCTCGTATCAAAAGCTCGTGACTCATCTGTCAATTATCGAGAAAGTCCGAATCAAAATGAATATTATGCAACTGACAGTGATCGAACATCACATACTTATGTTCCTCCATCGGACATCGATTATCCATCGGAACGAGTTGATTCGTATTTAGCACCAACGAGTCAATCGCGAACCATTGCTGGCAACGTATCGGATGAAGCTGCTTCATTATTACCGAAAGAAACTCAACCGAAATCAGCAGAAAATCCTCGAGTTAATAGCAAACAGCCACCACCAGTACCACCCAAACCACAGTCGAAACGTGACGATTCAGGGGACAGTTATGTTTAGTTGTGTTGTTGTCTTTTTTCTTTCTACAGTGATTAATCTAGAAGATGCGTATATCTATCTGAACAAAGCTATATCTTTTCTCATTTCATAATATTTCTATATGTATGTTCGTTTTTTTTTGTAGTTGAATAGATAATCATTTTAATCATAAAACCTTCCGTTTTGCAAATCGTTCATATTATATTTTTGAGAAAAACAAACAAACATGCGCCTGAGACAAAAGAAAAATAATTCTAACTGTTGAGTTCAAGTAAATTTCTCGACGAGAAGAGACGAAAAGGATTTGGTTTTCTCGATTGTATAATAACTTTTTCGAAAGACTCGTAGAATACGTTCGAATTCGTCATCGTCATAAACTGATCGAGCTGTATTCGTAAGATCAAACGGTTCTAAATACGCAAGAAAAGATCGAAATCATTTGAATTTCTCGATAAAATTAACCTTCAATTGCTATTAGAGCTTCACCGTAATTTGTCGTATCATTCTGGAGAAAATCATCGATATCAATTGAAAAACCAAGTCGAACACTAATTGCATGCTTATCATAACTAAAAACAAAATGTCTTGAATGAGACGAAAAATCATTCGTTCGTTTACCGAAAATCTTTGGAAAAAAATTTTAAAAATCCGAGAAACAAATCGCCAATCGTTTGTCGATTATCCGATTGCCAGATTAATCTCGGTTCATCGGTTCGTTTCAATTGTGAGACAGGAACATTCGCATTAAATCGATCCTTTAATAATAATAATAATCAAAATGATTTTTCTTTTCTGTGAAAATTATTCCATTTACCGGTAACAGTTCTTGCCAAACAGGTACAACTGCTGGTTTAGCAACGCCTAACAAGAGAAAAACAGATCGAGACTATATTTCGAGATTAGCGAATAATTTACTTTGCAAATAGAAAAGACACATTAATGTCAATGAATAGCTTGAGAGAGTTTTTTGACTGGCATCATTGATCTAACAAATGAATAACTATGATTTTATTAATTTCAGAAGATTTTCTATGTACATACATCTTGAAATTTTGCCCAACTTTTAATTGTCAATACTAAAACAAATTTCAGTCAAAATTCATTTTGATTAGTTTCGAACGAACCAAGTGGAGCAACTCGTGGATCAGTTTCGGAATAGAATCTTAGTAGATCTGTATTTCGAATTCCAGTTATATTATTAATATTCACATCGCATCTCAATCGACTAAATAGAGAATGATTATAGGAAAAATTCGATTTCAGTCCGTGTCCTACGTTGCATAATCAGTAAAGCGAAGAATCGGCACACGAGCACGTATTAAATCGCATGCGCCAGCAACTAGAATGAAATTTCTTTTGTTGGTAGAAAGTAAACAAAAGGTGGAAATGTAACCGACTGATTTTCTTTCGAAGAGCACGTCGAAGAATTTCGAGAAATTTAACTGCTTCACGTTTTTGATCAATCTAAAACGAAAAATCAACAAGAACTTCGAATTCTATTTCATCTTCAAATCGTTCCTACTGGATAAGGTGAAATAACAATACAAATATCGGCATCCGTATCTTCATTAGCAAAACCATTTGCACTCGAACCGACCAAATAAATGCCGATATCTGAATACGACAAACGCCATGAGAGTTTTTACTAAACTAAAATTTCGATAGGTATGCGTCTACTTGGAATAATTCCAGCGAACATTGAATATAGATCTTGGCAAAGTTTCCATTTTAATGTAAACGTTGTTTCGAGTTGTTTGACTTGATTATAATGATTTTCAAGTTCGATTGATAATTGTTCAGCTGTACTTTCTTGTTTCATTTTTTTATATGGATTTAGTTTTGGATTATCTATTCTAAGAAAATATTCGATCGAATTAAAAAATCATTTCTGTTTGCTTGGTTTTTTTTACTCTCGTGAACGTTTTTTATTCATTTGACTAAAACGTACAAAATCTTCGGATGATTCCGTAAATTCTTTTGGTTTTCTTTTCGAATTATAATTCTGTCGATTTGTTTGTTTAAAACCAAATTGAATCTTTTGTTTCTTCGTCATCGATGACATATCGTTTTTTTTCTATCTAAAAAAACAAAAAACCTAACAGGCTTGTTTGAATATATTCGACAAAAATTGTCAAAAAGAAGAGAAAAAGAAAAGAATTAATCGAACTACGCATTTGCTGCTTTAAACGCGTTCATATGTTGTTCAATAGCATAAGCAACTTCCTTTGCATTCTTATTTCGACCATAGTAATCAACGAATTCTCCATTTGGATTGATTAGATACATGATAATCGCATGATCGACGATATAATCATTTCCAACTTTAGGTCCTTGACTAAAGTAGACTCGATAATGTTTGCACATTTCAGCGACTTGCTCACGAGTGCCGGTTAAACCAATGAAATGTGGTGAATAATCTTTTAAATATTGAGTTATTAATTCCGGTGTATCACGTTCAGGATCGACAGAAACGAAAACTGGTTGAAATGGATGTTTTTGTTTCGATTTCTGTCGATTGAGTAATTCGGTAACTTCGGCTAGTTTTTCTAATTCCTCAGGGCAAATGTCCGGACAATGAGTAAAACCAAAATAGATCAATAACCATTGACCTTTGAAATCTTTGTCGGTCACAGGTTTTTTCTCGTGTGTTATCAATGAAAATGGACCGCCGATTGCCATTTTACCGACAGCAGCACGTTGAACTTTACGACGATTTTGTGCTTTACGTTCGTTGAGAAGGTAAATAAATCCAATCAACGAACCAGCGCCAAGTAAAGTTATCGTTACGGCTGAAAGAGAAAAAAGACAACAAGTCAAACATATTTTTTTCTAATTATTTTCATTTTTCGTACTTTTCCATGAAATATTATATTTCGATTTTTTCTGCTCTATCAATGGTTTCTCATTGGGTAGGATGTGTTCATTTTGAGTATTGGATTTATTCGAGGATGGTAATGTTGAAAAACTTGCACGGTTTTCTCGAAAAATTGTACTCGTTCGAAAGAGATTTCGTGTTAAATAAATTGACGTTCGACGAGCAAACAGATGAGATATCATCGACATGATCAACTGAAACAAACAAAACAATTTCTCCTTGTTTTTTTTTCTCTGATTAACAAAAAAAAACAAGATTTTGAAATTTATTTTCCAATACAAAAATCATGAAAAATAACATCGAGTAATTCTTCGGTATAAACAGTTCCGGTGATTGTTCCAAGTGATCGAATGGCTAACCGAAGATGTTCAATGGCAAGAACCAAATCAGTTTGTTCGTGTTTGATCAATGTTAGGAACATGATTAGATCGTCGTGTGTTCGAGTTAAATACATTCGATGACGTTCATTGGTTAGATACGGACTCGTGAATGATGGTTCATTACATCTGAAATCTTCTTTTCGATTTCATATTGATTTTCATTTGAATTTTTACTTTTCAGATATTAATTGAGTTAATTTCGAGAGAAAGTCTTGAATGTTGGCATTTGAAAGACATGATATGGGTAGAATATCTGAATTTATATTCGATAATGTTGAAGATTTGATTAAATCGATTTTATTGAGAAGAATTAGTTTTGTTAACGAATGAAATGTTGATGATTGGTTAGCGAATAAATCTGTGATATGTTTGTTAATTTGTTCGGAAAGATTTTCATTGAGAGAAAATTGATTAATATCAATAACGATGATTAAAATATCACAATTTTCAGCACTGAAAAAAAAACTATTTAAAAAAAAACAATTTGAAATCAAAAAATAAAACAAACCGATCAAATGCTCTCGAAACTCCTTCATTTTCAATTGGATCATTCGTTAATCTCAATCCAGCTGTATCACAAATAATAACTGGATAACCTCCGATGTCAATCGTTGATTCGATTACATCACGAGTCGTTCCAGCTATTGGCGAAACAATTGCCGTTGGTTTTCGTGCTGAAAAATAAACTCATCAAATGTAACTTTCTTTTGTTTTTGTTTGGTTCTATTCGTACTTAAAATATTTAGCAATGAACTCTTGCCTGCATTCGGTGCACCGAGTATCGCAATTCGACAACCATCACGTAGAATTTCTCCTCGACGATGATCTTGCAAATGTTTCCCAAGTTCATTTGCGATCATTTCCATTTTTCTCACCACTTAAATAAACGATGAATTCTATTGAAATTCACATATTTATTTACCATCAGCTAATATATCATTTTCCATATGTTGATCTTCATGAAAATCGATATAAGCTTCGGCATGTGCTAATGCTTGAACGAGTTCATTTCTCCAACGATCATACAATTCTTTCAAAGAACCTTGCATTTGATACAATGATTGTTTACGTTGTTGTTCAGTTTGAGCGTTAATCAAATCAATTAAACCTTCAGCTTCAGTTAGATCCAATTGATTATTTAAATACGCTCTAAATTATTTCGAATCGTCGACAATTGAACTTTGTTTTTGTACCTTTTACTAAATTCTCCGGCTTCAGCTAAGCGATAATTTGAAAACGTATTCAATACGGAAAACATTGCATTAGCAACAGCTCTCGATCCATGAATATGACTAAAATAAACGAAATTATCCAAACCAACCATTTCATCGATTAATTACAATTCAACAACATCTTCTCCAGTAAAACTTTTCGGGCCTAAATCAAGTATTTACATTTAATTCAATTGATTATCTTGTTCTCTTTTTACCTTTAAACCAAACAGTCATACATTGATCGATTAAATCATTGCTTTTACAATCGTAAAGCTTTCTCAAATAGAGTCTATTCGGTTGAAATTTGTCAAGATTTGTTTCCTTTGTTAGTTTTAATAAAGATTCTGTTGCCAATGGTCCTGATACCCGAATAATTGCAACGCCATTTCTCAATTGTTGACCCGTTGCAAGAGCAAATATCGTCGATGAACGAGTGAAAATTCGAGTTGTTCTCGAAAGAATCTCTTTGAAAATCATCTGCAATAGGATTTTTTCGTTTCATTATGATGAGTTCATAGTACTCGCTCGTTCGTAATGATTAGTGAAATTGGATGACCAATTATTGATCTGTAGAAACTAGCGACATATTGTCACTATATTCGGTTGAATATTGAGACGGTTTTTGTTTTTGTTGTTGAAATTTTATTATCGTTAAAGAGGCGCGCGAAAGACCAAGGGCAGAACATAAATGAACAGAAGGAGAGAAAAATCAATAGGATCTTTTTTACACTCGCGACATTAAATCAAAGAAATGATAAATTAATTATTTTGCAAACAGAAAAAAAAAGAAATTCGTGTTTGAATTCGAAATATTGAGGAGAATAAAAAAAAATGAACAATTCGAATTTGTCTCATGCCATGTAACTGTATTCATCGCTCGATGTTCGTTCGAGATATTGTTTATCGATGAGAATTTCAATGCATTTTTTAATGATTTGTATTGATGGAAGAAAACGTTGTTTTGATTGCGTGATAACTTCTTCGATTAATGAATTATGCTTTAAGATTTTACGTGATTTCATTATTCGAACGATAACAGCTTGTAAATAGAATTTACGATCTTCTTCAACAGCTTTATGAGACGATTCAGAATCCTAAATGAATGAGCAAACTGAATAAAAATAATTGTCAAATCAAGAATGGATTTTACATGACTAGCTTCTTTTTGTGATATTAATGGTACTTTAAATTTCGTTCGTTTATTTTTATAATCATAATTTATTGAAATTTTCGTGTCCGATGCGAGAGCACTTGCCGAATCGTTAAGTAAAAATTTGGTATCGATTAATGAGTTGACTTGTTTTTCTAATTCTTTGACATTTAATTTCGTTGCTTCTTCAAGTTCGTAAATCGTCATATGTTCATGATCGTTAAATTGCAATAGGACAGCCATTTGATATGTGCCCATTGTAACGAAATACGGACGATCGAGATGTGTCATTCGAATTTCAGCTAAAGAAAACGAAAAACTCGTTGAAATCGATTGTCAATCGAAATGAATTTTACCATTGGAAAGATGATACATCCAACAGAGTTTTCTGCCACTATATTTTGTGCCGTAAAATCTTTCGAACTAAAACGAGAAAAAGAAAGATTGTCGATTGAATTCATCAAAATGATTGTTCGAACCGATTGCATTGGCTTTTCGAGAATACGAGGGACATTAAATGTATTTGCAACAGGTTGAGCAACTGGCCATGAATTCGCCTACGACAGAAGTCAAAACATCGATCTTCGGATTTTTTTAAATAATATTTCGTTTTACTTGTAGAACATAAATATGCAAGTCTAATCCATTGAGTTGTGTCATCGATTGATTTGATGATGATTCCGATTTTAAATATTCGAAGAATTCCGTATTGAGATCATCGCTAACTTTGATATCTTGAAACATTCGAAGTAGTTTACCCGTAAATTCATATCCACAAATTTGCTAAACAAAACAACGAATAATTTTCGAGTTTGACTTCATTTCGAAATCATCGAATTTGAAATACTTTTAATTTCGTCACCATGAATTCTTCGGCATCGATTGTTATCGATTGTTGATTTATTAAACGACGTGCAAGCATTTTTTGATAGAACTTGAAAAATGACGAACAATGAAAAACAAAATATTTGAATTTTGTTGTTGAACTTACACGTTGAAAATAATCTTTATCATCGAGATATTTGAAGATTGTAATTGAACATAATAATCTCTCTTCAATTTCACTCTCAGTTAAAGCTTTCGTCGATTTACGTAGTAGACTATCACAATAATGAGCAAGCTAAAATTTGAATTTAGATTTCGAATATATTTTGCTAATTAAATAACGAAATTTACTAGTTCAGGTGCTTTGACAGATAGACGATTTCCGTGTTTCATATTCACAATAATTGTACAAGCTTTATCCAGTGAAGAAACAAATTCTGGATCGGACGCGAATGTTTCTTTGATGATATTCATATATTTCGTATGTAGTTCTAGTAGAGTTTCAACAAACAAAGTCGATAACTAGAAGAACAAAATATTGATTCGTTCAAATCGAAATCAACACAAACATTTTCGCCTTTGAGTGACTGAATTTTCTCGTGGCCAATATGTGAAATATATTCTTGTAATTTTTCGACCATATAATTTATTCCAATATGAGTTGGTTTCAACAGTTTGTACATATTATTCAAAGCTAAATTTTCATCGTAAAAAAACCGGTGTTCTTTCGTCTTTTTTTTTGTTAAATTTACCATCTAAATCTTCTTTGATTATCAAATCTTTACATTCACTTTTCAACGTATCGAAATGATCGCAAACAAGTCGCTGAAGACATTCGTTATATACTTTCGAATAGGATGTTGAATTCAGAAATTTTCGACTACGAAATTCTTCGTCATCGAGAAATAATAAAACCTTAAAACGAATATGTTCAATTTTTGTTCGCAAACACAATATTTCTCTTTCTCTCTCACTTTTTTCATATACTGAATACAATCGAGTTTAGCCAAGCAACGATTTCCTTCTTCGCGATAATATTCGCCAGTTGCTTGAAGTAGTGGACTTTCAAATGATTTATCATAGAGCTTGATTAAAAAGAAAAAAAAACAAATGATTCAAATAAAAAATCGACTCAGTCGTTTACTTCTAAAGCGTTTAGTTTTCGATGTTGGCAAACATCAACAAATGACATGATAACGCCTTTGATAGTCGTTTGGTTGACACATTCACAAATTCGATCTCTGAATAAAAAGAAAACGAACAAACAAATCAAAAATTTGAAAATTATTTTAACAAACAGATGAATTTGTTCGAGTAGTAGTTTAACCAAACGATCTTTTAACGGTTCGATAATAATCTTTGTCCAACAATCCAAAGCCATCTATTTAAAAATGTATTCAAATTTGAGAATAAACTTTTCTCTTACTTCGCCAATTTCGACAAGAGACGGCTCAGTATTATCATTATTACATTCAAGTCCTGAATAATTATTATCTAATTCATTAGTATTTCGTTTTTTGACATAATGAGTATTCAAATATCTGATTCAAACGAGAAAAAAAAACAAAATGATTTCGTTCGAAAATATTCGTTTTTGCATGCATACTGATAGAGATTATTAAGCCATTCGGCACCAGTTTTATATTCTGTCCAATATTTAACATAAACTGCGAGCATATTTTGTTCAGATTCAGAAATATCCTAAAACGAATCGAATTCGAACATCGATTCAATCAAGATTCCGTACAAACCGTTTTCATAGATTTACAATGTTCTTCGAGAAACTTTTTCGTTTGTTCATACAATCTTTCGCTATAAGAATCGGGCGGTGCGACACACAGGTAGTAGATGTCTATTTTTTAAAAGGAATATTTTATAAGAATTTGAAGAAAAAAAAAGAACGAAATAGATTGAATATACCGAAGAATCTCTCTTGCCATGTTTGTTTATCTATTCGACCGAATCGACCAACGCTGATCACCGAACGAACTGTTCCAAGAACGATTTCCCATTGTTCATTAAAATCGATTTCTTTTGGTCTAAGGGAAGACATGTTGAAGTAATTATGACATATTCATTTGCATAAGTTTCAATGATTCGTAGAAATTGATTATCTAAATACGGAGATAAAAACGAATCGACTTAGTTTTTTTGTATCTCATATGACAAACAAACAGAAATGAAACATATTATCTACGTCTTTATTCGGGTTTTTCTTAGATCGATCATATGATTAGTCTTTTGATCGTCATAAGAGAAACGAAAAAAAAAAACAACAACGAACGAACAGAAAAGTTTGATAAACTAGTAGAAGGTATAACACATCTGTTCACATAGAAGAAGAAATATATGTATCTCTACAGGCTATAGAAATTGACCAATGAATATCTAGACGATCAATTGATTGTGATTGGTTCCAATGAAGGGCAAGTGTTCTGTTTTTTTTCTTTGACATATTTATTTACTGATTCTACTAGTCGGTCAACAAAAAGTAGCATTAAATAAAAAACGCACAGTGAAACCATCTCATTTTTTCGTCTCGATCGTAATCTGATCTTTTTCTCATTCTCACAATTTTTTTTTATCAAAATGTCAAAATGATGATTTTTTTTTCTCTATTTACACAAAAGAAAGGAGGAGAAGAAAAAAAATCTCGAATAGTAGTACTACTTCATATTTCGTTTTTTGTAGATCGAAAAAAAATGGCTACGCATGCATACACAACGAAATACAATCCTACGGATGCACAGATAAAAACTTGGTCCGTTCAACGAACATTGGATCCACTTGTTGCACAGGTTTGTTTGAGAAGAAAAAGGAGGATATTTCGATTTTTTTTCTTCTTTTATCAATGCCAATGATGAGCAATCAAGCGTAATCGATAATGACAGTTGAATGAGGGCGACAGAGGGTTAAATGGTTGATCAAGGTCTTTCTCAGAAAATTGACTTAATGTACTTGAAATATTTCACCTTGTGATTGACAATCTGTGATAGATGTTGGAAATGAGAACGAAAACGATAAGTGTTCATTTTTTTTGGATTATTTCAGGTGACTTCATTGATTTCTGAGCAACCATCGAATAAACGAAGAGGCCGGTCGAAACAAGCTCATCTGCTAGTTGAAAATGTTATTCAAGCCATTGAAAATTTCATTAACAAAGCAAGTGAAATTGCTCATGAAAATCCTGACATGCGAAATGATTTATTGCAAAGCATGGAAGAAGTTAAACGAACAGGTACGCATAGATCTCATTCAGACAGAAATATTTCTCGTTTTCAAGGTGATGAAATGGCCGTTCTATCGAAAGAATTCGCTGATGATCCGTGTTCAAAATCGAAACGGCAACAAATGATCATCGCAGCACGTGCTCTATTAACATCGGTTACTCATTTACTAATTCTCGCCGATCTCGTCGACGTTCAATTGATTCTAAAATCAATTCGATTAGTACGTTTTGCTTTTTATTATTTCGACTAAATCCCTCTCGACATTTAACATTCACGTAGGTCGAAGATGATCTACAACATATTCACGATGCATCAAATCAAGAAGAATTAGTTCATTATTATAAACAATATGGCAAAGATATTGTTGACTTAAGTCAGCACGCACAACGTCGTCAACAAGTAAAAATCGTTGAACAAAAGAAAAAAAAACAAAAACGAAAATATTCAAAATAGGATTTAGTCGATCGAGCTGAACAAGAAAATCTCGCTGCTGCTCGTGGAACAATCAAACGAACGTCGATGATGTTATTAACAGCATCGAAAGCGTATCTTCGTCATCCTGAACTTCAATTTGCACGTGAAAATCGAGATTTTGTCTACAATCAATTGCGAGATGCTGTCGGCGTGATTTCGTCGATCACTCAAGGCCGACCGGTACCACCAACTCAAGCATTACAATTCGATTCTTCATTAAGTACAGTCGGTGATCTCACGCGAGCCTTGAACGAATTCGATGTAAGACATTGAAATAACACGAGCAAATTTTGAAGATTTTTTTTTCTTCTTTCAGCGTGTTATTATGATGAAACCACAGAAATTCAATGAACAAGTCATTCGACCACAACTCGAAGAACGTCTTGAGAGCATCATCTCAGGCGCAGCATTACTTGCCGATTCATTATCGACACGTGAAGATCGACGAGATCGTATTGTTCAAGAATGTAATGCTGTCCGACAAGCACTTCAAGAATTACTCGATGAATATATTCAATATGTAAGAAAAACAATTTTTTTTTCTTCTTTTGTTCATGCAGGACATTTAATTTAGTCGAGAAAGAAAAGTACAGAAGAGAATGTCAACGCCAAAGTACAACTTATGCAAACAAAAACAAACGATCTTCGGAAACAGGTAAAATCAATATTAAGATATTCGTTTTCTGTCGATTACTTCACTCATCATCCGTTTGAGGTCATCGAGAATAAAGAGAATAAAACATATATGTTCAATCTCTATGTCTATACACAAAGAACTAATTTTTTTTTTCGTCGTTTTGTCTTATTCATTTGATGATGGGCGTTTCATTAAAAAGAAAGAGAACAGAAGAAAGAGAGAGAAGAAAAGAAATTTTTGTTAAAAGGCCAGCACGTTCAGAATAATATCGAGTTTCGTCTTAACTTGATCTTTTGTTTCTTTGCATCTGTATTATTGTAACTAACTTGTCATATTTCATCGATATTGGATTGTATGTGAACAAGAAAACGAGTGAGAGTGAGAGAGAGAATCGTTCTTTTTGATTGAATTTAAAAATTGAAAGAAGACAAACAAATGTATGTATACTTATGTGCGGGAAATTCGAATGCGTCAGTTACAAGTACAAGTGTACAGTTACCATCATCAACAATGATGAATAATAACCAAGTATCGAAACAAGATCATCAGCAATCGGTAGAATAGATTTTCATTGTTTTTTCTGCCCTTCGTAAATTTATGCTACGATTCGTTTTGATTTTGAATTTAGCTTCGAAAAGCTGTTGTTGATCATGTTAGCGATACATTTATTGCGACTAACGTGCCACTTCATGCTTTGATCGATGCAGCACGACGTGGCGACGCACAATTAGTCGAAGAAACAGCGCAAATCTTCATGGAACACGCAAGCAAATTAATCGAAGTAAAATAAAGAAAAAGTTTTTTTATTTTTTGTTTTTGTTCAAATTAAATTTCAGGTTGCTAATGTTGCTTGTTCAATGTCGGATCAAATCGAAGGAATTAAACTCGTTCGTTTAGCTGCGATGCAAATTCAACATTTATCTCCGCAGGTTGTCAATGCTGCACGAATTCTCGCAGCTCGTTCGACATCAAAAGTGGCTTTGGAAAACATGGACGTCTTTCGTGATACATGGGAGAAACACGTTCGTTTACTAACAGAAGCTGTCGATGAAATAACAACCATCGAAGATTTTCTCGCTGTTTCTGAAAATCATATACTCGAAGATATCAATCTGTGTATTCAATCCATGATCGAAAGAAATCCTGATCGTAGGATCGTTTTTATGTGTTTTGATTTGAAAGCATTTTCATTTGTCGTAGGAGTTGATCGTACGGCTGGAGCTATTCGAGGTCGATCGATACGTGTTATCGATGTTGTTACATCGGAAATGGAAAAATACGAATCAGGAGAATATACTCATGGTGTTCTCGAAAGTGTTCGAGTTCTTCGTGATCAAAGTAAAACAAACAAACAAACAAACAAAACAATCACTATTCAATTTTTCTTCTTCAGTTCTTCCGAATTTCGCCGAACGAATTCGAATTGCTGTTGATACACTTCGAATGCGACCTTCAAACGAAGATGGCAAAGTAAATCTTTCTCTTTCATATTATCTTCTATTTGAAATCGAATTTGAATTTAGTTTGACTTAATCGAACAAGAACTAATCGAAGCATCGAGCAGTGTTTATCATGGCATACGTGATATACGTAATAGTGTGTTAATGAATCCGGTACGTTCGATTTTTCTTGTCATGGGACAGCAACCACAAAAACGACGAAATAAATCGTCATTGAATTGTATTTTTTCATCGTCGACAGAAGATTTAGTTTCGACAACGAAACCTATTCCAAAAGGAACAATTCAACGAATATTTCAAACTTAGACTAAACATATACGCTTTTTCTCTTTCTCTCTCTCTCTCTCAGGGATCAGACATAATTTAATGACTGCTCAGGACAAAATCATATCTATTTCTTTTCTCATGTTTTTTTTTATCAACAACTAATTCAACGCTTTTATATAAATATCTTCGTTAACATAATTTCATTTTCTCTATATATCCGAGCATATAAGTTTTTCAAAAAAAGGCAGAGCTCAATTCGCATCTATTTTTGGTAAGTCGGTATCAGTCGCTTTTTGTAGTCAATCGTGGATAAGGGTGTAGGCCAATGCTTGTCATTTTTTGTTTTTCGGCTATGGTTGCTTAATTATCTATGGAGCTTCTTTTCGTTCGAGATTTGCACAGTTATAATTTACTTTTTGAATTTGTATTCATCTAGGATCTTGAATGGCCAAGTGATGATGAAGAAGGAATGAATGAGGAAATCTATGCACCATCTCAAACATCAAGTCATGGACCATCATCGGAGAGTCAACAAGCGGATTATGAAATGTATCCAGGCAAGGCTGATAATCCAAGTCGAGTGAGAAAATGAGATGATTGTTGAGTTTTGTTTGTTTTCTAATTGAGTTGATTTTGATTTAGGACATGATGAGACGTTTGCCGAAAGAAGAACGTGAACAAATTGAATTGCAAGTTGAAGGTTTTAAGAAAACAAAACGAGATTTCGAACGAGAAGTTTTGAAATGGGATGATCGAGGAAATGATATTATTGTTCTTGCAAAGAAAATGTGCATGATTATGATGGAAATGACGGATTTTACACGGTAAGAAGAAGACGACGACAATTCTTATGTATTCAATTTGATTTTGTTTAGTGGCCGTGGACCTTTACGTACAACAATGGATGTTATTAATGCCGCGAAAATGATCTCAGAATGTGGTTCAAAATTGAATAAATTAGCGAAAGATATTGCTGCACAAGTAAAAAAAAACAACAAAATTCTTTCCTCATATCGACCTTTTATTTTTCTTCTTCATTCATAGTGTGTTGAATCTCAATCAAAATCTGACCTTGTTGCTTATGTTGATCGTATGTTTCATTCATATCTTCATTTTCTTCAAATCATCTGCTCTGTTTCTCTAGGAATTACTCTCTATTGTCATCAATTGGATATCACCAGTAAAGTCAAAGCTGACGTTCAAAATATCAGTGGAGAATTAATTGTCAGCGGTGTACGTACTCTCTGAAAAAAGTCTTTCTCATGAATATTCTGTCTGCTTTTCAGCTCGACAGTGCCACTTCATTAATCACTGCTGCCAAGAATCTCATGAATGCTGTTGTTCTTACAGTTAAAGCTTCGTATATTGCATCGACGAAATATCGTAATAAGTCTGGAAATAAAGAGGTACGCTTGCTCAATCATTTTGTTTCGTATCGGTAAATATGATTTGTTTGAATTTCAGCCGATTGTTCAATGGAAAATGCGATTACCGGAAAAGAAACCATTGGTTTTAGCCGATCGACAAAACGATTCCAACGCTCACGTAAAGCCAAGTACGACGAAAAAACGTCTTGAACCTTTACGTGTCTTAAGTGAATTTCATAATTCCTAAACCATAATTGCCATACAAATCAAATCCACCAAAGAATTTCTTTTTTTTTCCTTGCTGTCAGATTTATCTCCACTAATAATCGAAACTTTTCTTTTCTTTTTTTTTTTATTCAAGAGAATGATTTTTCTTGCGTGTGTTGTGTGCTCACTATTTACCACTATTCTCTATCTGTGTTTGTTTGATGTGTATTAGTTCATTCTATCTCGAACTTTGCTTCCAAATCTACTCAAATCTATGCTGAAGAATAAAGATTTCTATATATAATATATGTATAAAATAATCATCATGTATTTATTTGGATTGAAGAGAACAAAAAATCAATGTAAAATAAGAATCTGATCATCTGACAATAAGAAGAAGAGGGATTATTTGACTAGACGACGTGTTTGTTATGCTTGTTCAGTCTAAACAGAAACAATAGAAGAAAAAAAGGGATTACAAAAAGACAAATCTTTTCAGTATACTTGTCCTGCTGCTGGTGTACCGAAGTTAACGTATTCCTTCGTTGTTGCTGCTCGATATTCATCCATTAGTTGTTGAACAACCTGAAAATCATTTGTTTTTATTGCGAATAAAAATAATTTACCAACATACTTCACGTGAATCGTTGAATTCATCGAGATTATCTTTAAACATTGGTAGACGACGAAAGTTTTCGACGAAAGCTTCACGTTTAATCAGTTTATCATAGTGTTCGCAAACACGATCGAATAATGATGATATACCAGTATGATTTGCAAGCATCAAACCACTGACACGATGTTGTGTCGTAATATAAGGAGATTTTTTCGAAAGCGCAACTTGAATCGATGCAGGACCCCAGGGAATAAAATCAGCTAGTTTTCGTTCACGAATACGCATTAAACTTTTATGAACCTTAAATTAAACACGAAAGATTTTCGATGGATGTCGCGTCAATCGTTTCACTTACTTCCGATGGATCGACTTCGCCTTGAATGATATTCAAAATTGAAACGTAACAATGTGAGACATGTCGATCACGAGTTGCTGTTGTAACCATGACATTTTTCGGTTGTAATAAACGACGCATTACATCCAAAACTGTCGTTTTACGTACTTCGGATTCCTGGAAATAGAATTTCAAAGAATATTTCTTGAAAATATGTTTGTTCATACAGTATTATCTGATGTTAATGGTGTATAAGCAGAAATAAGAAAATGTAGACGAGGCGTAGGAATAAGAGATGAGATTAAACTGATGAGATCATTGTTCATATAACCAGGATATCGAAGCGTTGATGTACTACCTGACATAATCGTTGAGACCTTCAAATACAAAGATCGAAAATATTCGATAAACATAAAAGACAGTTCTTCTACTAATTGATTCAATTCAGCAAGCGTTGGAGTTGCTTTTTTCAAACGTTCAGTAGCAATTCGATTCAAAGCTGTATTATCTAAGACAACCTATGATTTAGCATAAATAAATATCATAACAATCCCAATTAAATGTCTTACAGTACAATCTGCACATTCAGTCAAGCGTTTTAATGTCAACACGGAATTGTACGGTTGGACGACAACATCTGCCTAATCGATTCAATCGAAATGACAAACAAATAAATAAAAACTCGTCAACGAATCATTCAACTTACGACTTCATTTGTCATGGGGAAAACCGAATAAGTTTGAATTAATTTCTTTGGAAATCGATCGTTGACTTTCTCGAGAATATTACTACCCATACCAGAACCAGTTCCACCGGCAATGGAATGGCAAAGAACAAAGCCCTGCAAGAGAGTTCTTCTTATTATTATTTTCGTTAATACAAATAATGATTTACTTCAAGTGAATCACCATTATCAGCTTCACGATCGATTATATCGAAAATTTCTTCATACAATTTTTCACCTTGATGAAAACCTTGTGCCCAATTATTACCTAACAGCAAACAGATCATAATCAAGATAGTCTATCATTCATTGGGATCTTTACATACCGGCACCTCCACCGTCCTTCGAAACATAGACGTTTTCTGGATTATACAAATGTTTATACGGTGATTTCATAATTCCATCGATAACACGCGGTTCAAGATCGAGTAAAACCGACCGTGGAATGTAGTGTTGATCATCAGCCTATGATCATTCAAATCGATTCGTTTCTACTTTTATCTTTTGTTTTATGTTTATTATTATCAAACTTGATAGAAGAAAACATCTTTTCGATCTGATCCTTCAGTCGCAAATGGTTCTAATTTTCCTTCAGGACTAATACCATGTTCGGCACATAATTGCTTCCAAAATTCCATACCAACTAAATAATTGAACCCAATCAATCGCGTTCATTTTCTCGTCTATTCATTCATTACTTTGATTTCCACATTGGCCCAATTGTAACGTTATAATTTCACTCGGCATGATTTTCTTTTCTTTTTCTTTTCTTTTTTTTTCTTCAAATCTTCAAACAAAAACACAAGAAAATCTTCTAAGAACTAGCAAATCATTTTTTTTAGTTTATGTTGTTTAAGTTTTACTTATTTCAAGAACGAGAAAAAAAAGAAAAACATAATAGACAACACTTGAGGAAAAAAAAAGAAAAAGAAACCACACGATAATGCTTGAATGACAAAATCAAAAGACATACATGTGTTGTGACTATGCTCATGAATTCATTCGAGTTTTGCTTGAGTTTGTTCAATGAAAATATACAAACAGAAAAAAGAAATAAAGAGACAATTGTTTTTTTGTTTTATCAATAAAGACGAGAGAAAAAAAGAAGAATAACTGATTGCAGTTTTCATTTCATGACTCAATCGTTGTTCGAATTCAACATAGCATACAGATTACATTTGTGTTTTTTTTGACAATAACAAGTAAAATATAACAAACAGAACAAAGAGAAAGAGAAACGAGATACATCAACATCCATCTGTATATAAAGATCTTTCTAAAGTTACGCACACCGGAACGAAAAGAACATGAGATAAGAGACAAGAAGTAGAATAGAATAGAAATTTGCCTTTTTTTATGCTTTGTATCAATCTAACAATAGTTATTTGTCAGAAGTCAAATGATTTGAGTTTTGTTCTACAATAGATATGTATTGAAAGAGAAGAAGAAGAAGAAGGAAAAACCCACATAGAAACGAACTGAAGAACGAGAGAAAATAAAAGCTAAATTATGTGTATGTTTAAACATGAATTTTGGTTGTTAAATGTTTTATTAAAATGAACGTGTGTGTTTTGTTGAATTTTAATTGCCACATGAGAAAAGAAAATAACCGAGTGAGAATCCAAATAATAATGCGACAAGAAATGCTACGAGTACGATTTGTTCATTCAAGGGAACGCCGAACACAACGAGACCTTTTTGTTGTTGTTGTTGATGAGCTGGTTTAAGTCGATCAACGATCGGATTATCAATACGATCCACACCTGCGACATTTCGTTGACGAAGCTCTTGTTGTTTGAGTTTTTCCTAAACAAAAGATGAAAAACAAAAACGTAAAAACAAAAACTATTAGAAATAATAGGTTTGACAATGAATCGAATAGAGTTTTCCGAGAACAAAACCGAAACAACACGCAAATAGAATGCAAATAAGATTGATTATGTATGCGTTCGAGTTTGTTCGTCGATGAACAACAGATGTTCTCATCATTCGGTCGATGTCAAACTAGACAAAGTCAATCATTGGCCTAAATCACTCGATGAACGTACTTTCAAGTTGGTATTCTCGTCTTTCAAACGATCGAGTTCTTGTTGAAGACGAGTTTTCGCTGAATCGTCTCCAGTATTCTAGAGAGAAAAACAAACGCATCTCAATTTCGAAATCAATCGAAGCATTGGCAAACCTGTTGTTGAGTTTGCACGGGATTGTTCGTCGATGCTGCTGAACGTTGACTGGCAGTACTGAATGACGGTTGTTCGGTTCTGGTGTTAACTAATTGAGGACGAGTTTCCGCGACATTGTTCGATTCGGTCTAAAAATCGAGTTTTCGAAATGAAAATCTTCGGTTTTGTTTTGTTCTTACAGGACGTGATGTTGATGTTGATAATGTCTGATAAAAATAAAAAAACGAATTGTTGTTTTCGCACAAAGAAAAAGTTCGGTCTTACTGGCTCCGAATCATTTGGTACGACAGCAGGTGCGGCTTCATCAGCAAAAACGCACTTCAATTTCGAATCATTGACAGTAAATTTCGACGAATCTTGTTTCCACTAGAAAACAACCAAACGAATTCCTTGCAAAACGAAAAACAAAATCGATTGTTTTAATACAAAATTCTCGACATCATCTGTATAAGTATTCGGTACTGCTGCCCATTGAACCATGAATTTATGTTTATTTCGGTCGTCTTGTTGACCTGCTGTTTGTGGTTGTAACATAACTTGAACGCCAGCTGTTCCGTGAGCATCAAGAAAACCACTATTCGGTTTGACACAATAACGTTTTGGTGCTGTTGTTTTGATTTTATACGCAAGTCGTTCATTACCAGTATTCGATAGTTTCAATGTGGTTGTTGAAACAGCGGTAAATGGACCTTTGAAAACAAGATCACCATTCGGAATGAGTTCGAGTGTCATTTTTGTTTTCTATTTCTATATGTATGTACGATTATTTATATATAGTGATATTCTATGCTTAAATGCCACGTCAATATTAAGCGAATGAAAAAATGAATTCTTGTTTTTCGATTACTAATCAAAATCTGAAAGAATCAATGTCAAGTTTAAATCGATTCAACGATCGAAAATAGGCGAAGTAGAATAAATAATAAATAAATATATGTATTCTATTCTATTCCAACAACTAACTATCAATCGTGTTCATTCATTGATAAACTAGCACATTAATGCACTTGGAACCGAACGGCTCTCTATCGAGTGAAGAAAAAAATCGAAAAAGTCTCGTCGTCGAAATTTTTCTGTTTTTAATAAAAAAAAATATTCGTTTGTTTGATTGGAAAATTTTTTGTCACTGAACAAATTTGTTTCGTCTTCATAATTAAATAATCAAATGGAGGAGAAAGAATGATTTCTAAGTTAACCAAAATGAGAGAAAGAGAAGAGAGAAGACATGAGCTTTTATTCGTCGAAGAGTATAAACAAAACAAAAAAGAAAATTTTATTTTCATTTTTTTTTAATTAATTTTTTTTATGAAATATTTCATTTGAATTTCCCGACGTATATCTGCATTTGTGTATGTCGTTTTTTTTCTCTATTTAACGGGATTCTCGTTCGTGCAGAGGTAAAAACAAAAAACAGACGCTTTTTTTCTTTTCTTTTGAACTTTTCACATTCGAAAATCAGAACAGACTTTTGACGTTTTAATCGACTGGAAAATAGCATAGTCAGGTACATTTAAGTAATCAAAAATGAGAAGAAGCAAATCACGAACGTAATTCGATCTTTCTTTCCGTTTGTTACGTTTTGTTTTTCAGTCGCAGAGAAGCGGCATTTAATAGAATGTTAACATTCTTTGCATCTCGATTTTTCTTCCTCGTGTGCCCAAAAGCATTAGAAAAACAAACAGATCACATTCTGCGTGACTGATCGCTAATCACTAGACAGCAGATAACACAACGTTGGGTACCTCGACGAACACAACAAGATACTAAATTCATAGTAAAGCTCAGTGAAACAACAAGTGCATATGTACCTATTCTTTTCTTTTCTTTTTTCTATTGAATTACAAATAAAAGTATTTCAAATTCTTGAACCCAAATAATTGTCTTTCTCGTTCTTCTTCCTTTTTTTTTCTAAAAATAAAAATTACTTCGATTCTCATGAGTTTGTAAAAAAAATGGTTAAAGTACTTATAAATATGCTAATAATCTTTCCATCAACGACGTTATACGTGCGTTTGTTTTGTTTTTATTCTTTCATCTCAAGCAAAATATTCTAATCGTCGACTTGTTGTTGATAACGACAACATATATAAGGATAAGTGTCAAAATTTGCTAATGTCTTATTTGGCCTCGATTAAAATAACCTTTATTTCGAATTTAATCCTTGGTCGTTAATTTTCTTTTTTTGTTTCTAGAGAAAACAAAAAAACGCAATTCTATTTCTTTATTTCATTAGTCAATCGAATTTCACAAAGTGCCACCATTAGAAAAAGAATGTAAGTTTTTTTTGTTTGATAATTAAATAACAAGTTACGAATGAAAAACAAAGGAAAACTACATAGAACGACGAATAGTAATGAATAGAAAACGATGAATAGCGTTTTGAATGTTGATAAATTTTCATATGAAAAATTGTTTCATTCGAATAAAGATTATCACCGCACATACTAAGATGATAACGATTTGAATCGAGTTGTTTTTTCATAATTAAACTTTGTTCTTGGCTGTGAAAATCGATCTTCGTCCGATTGGGATAGAGTGGTACCGAGAGACAGAAAGGAAAATGAGCTATTTTTGGATAGTAATAAAGAAATGCTTGACACATTTCATCATTGGAATTGTATCCACCGAGAATAGGTTGATTGAAATCATTTTCAGTTGAATACGAGCAGATTAATGTTAGTTGATTTGATGATTGAATTGTTGGATATGGTTTTCGAAAGTAGAACATTTCTTGTCGATGATAAACAAATGGATTTCGATCGATGATCGTACGAAATGTATCATCATAGAGATGAATACGTCGAGCACGTTTATGTGCATGAACAAGAATTGAAAAAATGCGAATAGTTGAAAGATTTTTCATGAATAATTGTAAACAATCATGAAAACAATATGTAGGAAACTCGATCGAAGTCAATCGAGGAGGAAGATACATGGGCGATTTCGCTAATGTGCCTAATGTTAATACTCCGATTTCATGTCGAGGAATTTCATTTGAAGGATAATATTCAAGATTAATACCAATCGAATGATTAGATAGAACCAATGGTTCGAAATGTACTTCGAGAAGAAATTGTGTATTAGGTTGAAGTTTAAGACCGGTTTGTTCAGGATATTTTGTGGTTAATTGACCTCCTTTAGCCCACGCGATAATTATTCGTGTTTGACATGATTGATAGATTAATTTTGGCATTGTTTGTACATTGTACATTCCACATAGACCGGCATAACTAACTTGTTTATCAATCGAACATTCATAGACAAGTAAATGATGGATATAAGCACGATTTTCATCAGGATTTACAATCTC
>Ga0209915_1000776_pt1 | contig 59483 bp, 57 predicted proteins | sample ThiBiot_750_plan_FD_183952 | JGI IMG/M metagenome (GOLD analysis project Ga0209915, IMG submission 183952) | Wastewater bioreactor microbial communities from Cape Town, South Africa - Thiocy_cont_750_plan (SPAdes) | ecosystem: Engineered > Bioreactor > Thiocyanate-remediating > Anaerobic-Aerobic... | reverse complement strand
GTTTTGTACTATTCGCCCATATAAAATTCTCTCTAGTTTAACTCTGATAGAACTCCACAGTTCATTACTTGAAATAGGCTAAAACACATCTAACTCAGGTTTAAAATCTACGTGTTTAATGCATTTGTTAATTAAAACAACCTCATTTCATTTTGTTTTGTATTTTTTCTATATTATCAATCCTTGGTCGAACCAAGAAATTTTTGCCTATTGGTAAAATTACCGCCCATTTTGTCCATCGATTTTTTTCGATACAAGAGAAGTTTGCCCACTACTCGAAAAATCTTGGTTGCGCCGCTGGATGTTACGAACCACTCATTAAAACATACTACAAACCTCTTCAAAAATCGATGGCACAAGACATTTCCATGTGGTTGCATATGGTCGTTATATATTTTGAATTCTTTCAATCCTCTACACAAAACTCACCGTCGATATAAATCAATCTGGGACATAATAAGAAAACCGAAATGAATCTCTTATTCTTCTATAGTACATGTATTGTCGCTTTTTGAATCCTTTCGAAATTATATAGCATCTTCTAATTGCTAATGTTTTTCTACATTTACTGGGAGATAAACCGTTCTCAATTCTATATTTAACTGGTTGATCTATTTGCAGCCTTTATTTTTATTACAAGAAAAAAACAATAAGTAACGAATGACTTCGAGAATATTATGTTGTATTCTGCGTCAATAGCAAATATATATGTCAATAGACATTGAAGCCTTTATATGCGATATCGATATCTTCTTATTGACTGGGTTTTTTTTGAGGGTGTTGAGGGTGAGGGTGTTGCTGTTCTCAAGTTGTGCCGACTTATAATATAACCAGTATATATATCAATGTTAGACTAAGTTTGTTTTCGCAAAATAAGGTTTAACAGATGGACATTTAATTACAAAACTGATAAAGAAAAAAAAACATGTTCCGAATCCGAAGTTGGACATAATTTATGCCGTTTTAAGCTCTCTATTATTCGTTTTAATATATCACTTTAAAAGGTTTTTGATTTGTTTAGTAAACTCAAGTTGATCGGAAGGCGATAGACAATGCTTAAACGTCTAGTACACGTCATATTTGATCATATCACGACATTAGGATTGTTATTTGCATTTGTTCGTGTTTAACTGTGATCATTTTTTGTTTTATTTTATACATATAATAACAAAAGAAAACACATACATAAGTTAAAGAATTTCCTTTTTCTCAGTTTGTTTTTCTAGATGAATAAAAAGCAAAAAAGAAAACAAATGTTCGAATCAATGTACGTCGAGAACGCCGAATCCGACAAACAAAACAAATACAATGGAATTTATTTATTTGCTTAAACCATTTCGTTTAGCTTCAATTTCATAGACAATTAAACGCCACATTTTAACAACAAATACATCAGCTTCATTGTCAAGAACAACTCGAACATCATTTACAATTGTTTCAGCATTTTTCTTCGACATTATCGATGTACAAATGAAATCTGTCAATGCTGGTTCTTCTTCGCCAAGATATTCGACGATCTTTTTCGTTACCCATGGTTTGATACGTTTTTCCATGAGAGTCTAAACAAAACATTGAACATAAATGATAGTTTCAGATAAGTGAGTGAGTGAGTACGTACAGAATCGAGTAATGACCAATCGAGAGGAAAAGTGAAGAGATCTTCTTTTTTCGTTGGAATACTTTCGATTAATTTACAAACTGCTTGTCGTTTTTCTTCTTGTGCTCGCAACGAATTTGCATCAGGATTTTTTGCAACTGGAGCCGGCGGTGGTGGCGGTGGTGGCTCTTCTTTCTTAACTGAAACCGGAACTGGTTGAGCAATCGGCGATTGTCGATCAGGTATCGCAGATAATTTCGATTTCTTTGGTTGTGTCGTTGCATGATCATCTTCTTGATCATCGCCAAATGCCTGAAATCATCGAAATTAAATGGTTTTGCTTTGAAAAGATGTGATCTTACTTCGTTACGAGCTAATCTTCGTTTGGAAACGATTTTTGCGGCAGTTATAGGCGCACCTCCAAGTGCAGACGTCGGCGGTGGACTTTCTTCGCGATCTAACGAAAACCAACAATCAATAGATTAGAGAAAGACAAAAGAATAACAAACATTTTTCTGTTGGTTCAGTTTTAACTGTTAGTTGCGGCGATTGTTCTTTCGTTTTTGTTTCCTCAGGAATTTCTTTTTTGATCGATGACGACGATTTTTTCTTCGATTCTTGTTCATCACCTGATTCTTCACTTGACACATCACTTTCCGCTTTCACAAGATCGGCGAGACGTTTTCGTATTGTCTCTTCATCTTTTTGCAAACGTTGTTTGATTTCAAGTTCGATATCATCATATTTGCCTTCGGCTGTTAATTTCTTTTTCAATTCTTGAATTTCCTCTTTCTCTCGTTGTCGATCGCGTTTATCTAGTTCAATTTCACGTTCACGGTCTTTGATTCGACGTGCCAATGCTGTGCCTCTAAACAAACGCGCAAAAAGTGTTGAGAAAGAACTGTTTATTCGTTTCGTGCACTAATCAGGTCAAAGCTGTCTCCAGATTGAGTCAGAAGAACGAAAGTTATTTTATTGGTTATTCATCACTTTAGTGCAGATTTGAACCGATTTCATCTGTGCTGTTAACCTATTCGACTGAAATTATCGACTAGATTTCTCCTTACTTGTAGTAGATAAAATCATGAGTATCATCTTTGTAATTTTCGTGAAATGTTAATGAACGTTTTCGTTCTTTCTCTTCATCGCGTAATCGAAGTAGTTCACGTTCTTTTTCAGCTTGATAATCGCTACGTCGTTTTCGTTCGCGTTGTTCCCAAGTTTTCAATCTCTAAAACGCAACAAAACAATTGATCAAATTCTATTTCAAGAAGAAGAAGAAGAACAACGTACATCTCGATAGATATTTTCCCTTTCTCGTATTCGTCGTTCTTGTCGTTTACGTTCGATGGTTTCCTCATCGTCGTTGTCGTCATTTCGATGAGATCTCGATACCGGTGATTTCGTTCGTGAACGTCGATGATATGATCGTGGCGAACGACGATCATAACGTGATGGTGTTGTCCGTCGATCGTTGGTGAGACTTCGAATGGAATTACTGGCATGATGTCGTGATGACGAACTACGATGACGATCATCATTGGGCGATGAAGGGGATTTGGCTGATTCTGCAGCTGTACGTTTTTCTCGTTGGAGAGCACGTTCACGTTCGTATCGATCTCGTCGTTCTTTTTCCGTGTTACGCATTTTGGTTTCTTCGTCTTTGAAACGATGACGAAATAATTGAATTTCATTTGATATTAAACTTCGTTTTTCTTCTTCGTTTTCCAGAGCAGCAGCTGGATCGACTCGTTGAGTATCCGGAGGTGCTGATTGATCATCGGATGTTGGGCTTTCACTGGCTACGACAGGGACGGATGATGGTGGAGGCGGTGGTGGTGGAGCTGCAGCTGCCATTTGTGCTTCACGTAGCGCTTGTTCTTTGGCTTCTAAAGCTTTTAAATTCATTTCACGTGAATATTCACGCATAACTGTTTCAATCGCTTGTTTGATCGCTGAATCTTCACGACGTGTATCATTGTCGATGTAATCGTCGTCTTCTTCTTCGATTTCACCTTCTTCACCGGATTTTTTCTTAAATACAAAACGAGAATGAATTTTACACGAGAGAGATTTTCGTTTTCTTTTGTTTTACTTTTCCATCGGCACTCGTACTGTTTGCGTCGGTTTTCTCTTCGTCTTCTTCTTCGTAGAGCAATTTGAAAGCTGTCATATCTTTAGCTGCTTTCTTGGCCAGTTCACGTCGTTTCTTTTTCTTGTATTCATCAATGATGACTTTAGTTTTTGCATCGACTTTAACCTAAACAAATCAAATATAAATCGTTGATTTTTATGTTCACAAATCAATTCGATTTTCTTCTGATTCAGGAAAAAGAAATGTAGGTAACTCAATCGAAAATACCACTCACTCTTGAGTCTTAGTTTTAAAATCAACTTGTAATTTGTAAACACACAGCCGCCAAGAAAGAAAAATTCCTTCAGAAACAAAAAGGATCGACAGTAGTAAAACAATAGAGAAATAGTTTTTACCAGGTTGTGTTTCTTTTTTTACTATGATAGAGCTTCTGTCTCGTATTGGTTACCAATCAGTCAAGATTTTCGACTGAAAAATGTGTATGTGTGTCTAAGTTTTGAGGGTGAGCAACGAACGAAACGAAAATGAAGACTTACTAGTAATTTTTTATCTTGAATTTGATAGCCATTCAATAGACGAATACAGCGAAGTGTACCTTCAGGATTTTCATATTCGCAAAAACCAAAAGCTAAAACAAAAACAGTTCAAATTCCTAAAAAAAACCATCAATACAAACAAAAAATACCTTGAAGTTTTCCATCAGCGCCTTGAATCCGTTTCCAATTGACAACATCACCACAAAGCTAAATCAATAAAAATCAAATAAAACAACAAAAAGTCACCAAAATTACTTGAAGCATTCGTTTGATCATAACATCAGGTGCACGATCAGATATACTCCCAACAAAAACGGTTGTTGCTCCTTGAGGACGACCTTTCTATAAATAGATTCATTCCAATTACAAAATAATCAAACTAAATATCAACGAACCTTTTCGTTATCTCCTGGTTTTTGAGTACTATTCGTTCCTATTGGCGGCATTCCCGGTGGCGGTGTTGACAGCTAGAATAAAACAAACCGTTTTTGATTTCGAAAGATAAAACGAAGGTTTACATTGGGCGGTGGTATCATCATTGAAGGAAAGAATGGCATAGGAGGCATCATTGGCATATGTGGTGGAAAAGACATTTTGTAATATATCTATTAATTAACCTAATACTATTTTGAGGGTGTGTGTTGTTGTTGTTCAAATATGAAGAACGAGAAAGCTCTGCATTGATATGTACATTCTAGAAGAGAACAATAGAATCTTGTGGGTTTTTTTTGTTTTATTTAGTCTTGTATAAATAAGAAAAAAATAATCGTTAAGATGCTTGGTTTAAATAAATATATTTCTACGAATAAGTTTTTTCTTTTTCAATAAAATAGCGTAATAACAAAACACATGAGAAAGACAGTTTGCTTGCTTATTAAAAAAACAAAAAAAAACAAGACGAATAGCTAGCAGGACTAAATAAGTCAAAATGCGAAATATACATCATTGCTTTTGTTCATGACAAGATCTATTTCGTTAAATATGGATAATGAAAGTAAATTTGTACAGCCGATAGACCAGCGATGACAAGCGGTGGAAATATTTTGCCACCAATCGAATAACGAACTAACATAACGACACCGAGAATAGTGGCAATCTATGAATATTTAAAAAAGAAGAAATCAAATTTGTTGAATAATATGTATTTACGCATAAGTTAGCAAGATTATTTTGACGTGTAGGATGAAGTGCATTATAAACTGTCCATACACCCAAAACAACACCTACAATCGAAGAGAAGGAATCATAGATTTGTTTGTTGTTGTTTTTTGCTTTGAATTACCTAATAAAAGTGAGATAATACTACCGGTACGAAAATATCCGATCAAACCACCGGCAACTAAAATTTCGACAAATGAATTTCATCAATTTCACTATTTGTCAAGGAATTACTTAATGCAACACCGTAGCCTACACTGAATTGACCTGACATTGTTATTAGCTTCGTTGAAACGTAAGTATGATAGACTAGTTCTGAAATATGCGAATAATAAAAGAAAATGTTGTACTCAATACTCTATTCAAGCGACAAATAGCCATTTTCCTCTCCTGCAGGCCGTTTAAACATAAAGATGAAACTTCTCCAAAATAGTTAGTTAAATGCATTTGGTAATATTTACACGTTTATGCATTTACACAACTGTCGATTAACTTTTATTCATTTATGGCAAAAATACGCTTGTATAAATCTCGTTTTTCTTCTTTCATACAATCCAATATTATACAACAGAAACTAAACGGAGATATTTGATGTAGCATCTTTGGCGCCATCTGTTAAACGTCGCGCAAGATCTATTTGCAAGTCTCGATGCTATTCGATTTTGGTTTCGTTTTTTTTTATTATTCGATCGATAAAGATGACAATTTAACAGAATAAAATAAAGAATGTGTGCGTACATATGTATACCACCAAGACAATACAACAACTATAGAAAAAAAAAACATGATCTTTTCTTTTCTCTGTCTCGCTTTTTTTTTGTTTACCGCGAAAGATCAATGAATATATGCGTCACAAGAACAAAAACAAGGAGAAAAACACAGGACAAGACGCAATACTATCGATGATTCGGTGCGATTTTGATTGCTGTGTAACTAGATGGAGTAATAAATATTGAAGGAGAAGAAACTTTGAGTGCGTTGCAATTTCTGTTTTGCTCGATGTTTTCACTGCACACGCTACGATCTCGAGAGAAACTCTAAGAGAAAAGAAGGAGAAGAATCTAATTGCAACACACTGTTCAATTTAAAAAAAGAAAAGAAATAAAGTGAAGGCAAAAGAAGAAGAAGAAGAAGAAGAAGAAGAAGAAGAAAACATCTTAAATGTATAATATGTATAGATATCTATTGCTTGAGTTGAAAAAAAACGAAAAAAGATAACATGGATATATTTTGTTTTTATTGTTATTTTGTCTCTAGTTCTTCCTTTGAAAGCATTTCGAAATCTTCATCCGATGATTTTTGTGGTTTATTTCCTTCTTCAATATCATCGATTGAACTCGATCGACTACTGGATTTTTCCTTATCTTCATCATCATGTTCACTTTCTGTTTGGCCAACAGTCGTCGTCGTCGTCGTCGTCGTTGTTTTCTTATTATCTCCAGTTGAATTGTCTTGAGTTTTGTTGGACACGACTCTGTCATCATCATCGTCGTCATCATCGGCACTTTCTTTTTTCTTTTCCGTTGTTTTCTTTGTTGTTACATTGAGTGTATATAACGGGACAAACGATTCGAAAAAGCCAACATCCTCAGTTAAATTAGGCAATAACCAAAATTTAATTTTACCCATTGTAAGTAACCAAACACCGGCAAAGATAATATATTTAATGACGGCCAATGATAGTAAAACACCAAGTAGACTAGCAAGTACCATCGAGAGATAATAAACTCCGGTACGAACTTCTGCTGGCCATAATGGAAAGAGACAAACGCCAATGCAACCAATGACAAGTAAAGCGCCCATGATGTACTGCTTGACAGTTGTTGGCGAATAAATCCAAACATAGAAATCATTGACTGACTCGATAAATGCTTGATCTTCAGTTAATTCGAATTTGAATTTTCGTTTTTTGGCTTTGTCTTTATCTTTTGTCTCGTCGTCTTTCGCTGATTCGTTCGGTGTTGTTGTTGTTGTTGTTTTAGTTTTACGTTGTCGAATAGAACGAGGTGTATTCGATTGCGATGTATCACCGGCATTATTCGATGACACCTGTTCCGAAGATGATTTATCTTCTTTGTAAACTTTCACTACACGACGAAACATATCGTTTTCCAAAAATTTACGAAGCATCTAACAATAGATTCAACGAAAAACCCAAATGAAAACAAAAAACAAACTCGATTATTTACCTGTACAGCATCATGTCTCGACGAAAAACAAATCGGATGTTTACTTTCTTTCGTTGATTCACCAGATGTTTTACTTCGTATTGATGACCATTTCGATTCGACAAGACAATCAACAGCTTTCGTTCCGTTAAAATATGGCACTTGCGTGCCCATTAACATTCCTTTTTTAGTTGGACATTCAAATCGAACATATTTAGCAATAGATTTTTCGATCGGTGTTAATTCGGGGGCTTCGTCGATCGATCGACGTCGTCGAGATTTTTTTCGATTGTCCGACATATTGATTAAAATTTAAAATGTAAAAAGATCTGAAAATAATAATAATAATAATATAAATGTATATGTATTTATATACACACATCGATGTGTATATGTAGATTACAAATATGAATGCCATGAATAGAATAAAGGAGGAGTTTGATTAAAAAAAGAACGAAGAAAAAAAAAGCGATCAGTTGAATTCATATTCAAAAATCACACTTTGATGTAATTTGTTGTTCAATATGTACACACAAACTCTTTTTCAACACAAAGGACGCATTTGACAGGTCTTATGTAACCATGATTCCCACCTTATGAATAATATCAATCAATGTGAGAAGTGGGTTCAACTATACTATGTCTAATGTTTGTTGAATATAATAGTACTTGAACTGTCTACATTACTATACCTTGAGTAGGTGGAGATTGTCAGAACGAGAGAGGAGAAGAAGAAAAAAAAAGAAAGAAGAAATGAATTATATGTATTCAAATATGATGACGACGAGGAATTAAATAGTTACGATAATTTTCAAAGAAAAAAAAACGCTCGAATTGATTTTCGATGTGTTAATGAAAAAGATATTTGATTGCTTGGTTCGATCAATGTACGATCGAGCGAAGCATCGCGTGCTTGTTTCACATTTGCTATGACTCAGAACGCGAAGCGTTGGACGAACGGGAAATGAGTTGCGATGTGATGTGGATTAAAGTACATGTGGCACCATCTCATGTCATTCAAAATATCAAATTACGACATATTTCTACGAATTTCTTGCCAATTTTTATTTGATTTATTTTCAATAATTAGAAAAAAATAAATCTCAATTAATTAATTATTCTCTCGGCATGAATCGGATTTGACTGGATTGATAGTTCAGCCATTGAGAAAATTCGACAATATGATGTAGTGAATACCATTTGATTGCTGTTGCAAATATGGCGAAATGTATTCGAAATCATTCTCTGTCGAATGATGAAGTACAACGGTATTCACGTCAATTGATTCTTTCTGAGTTCGGTGTTCATGCTCAAGAACGTTTGAAAAATGCTTCTGCTTTGATTATCGGCTGTGGAGGTTTAGGTTCTCCAGCTGCTCTCTATTTAGCATCGTCAGGTCTTGGTCGTCTCGGTTTAGTTGATCATGATAATGTTGATATGTCGAATCTTCATCGTCAAATCATTCATCGTGAAACAACCGTCGGAAAGACTAAAGTTGAATCAGCACAGATCACTTGCTCACAAATGAATTCTTCATTAAAAATCGATACTTATAATCAATTATTAACACATGAAAATATCATGAATATTATTCAACAGTACGATGTCGTACTCGATTGCACGGACAATGTCATAACACGTTATTTAATCAATGATGCTTGTGTTCTTTGTGATAAACCTCTTGTATCAGCGAGTGTCATACGTTTCGAAGGACAATTAAGTGTTTGGAATTATAGAGAAAACGATGGTCCATGCTATCGTTGTTTGTATCCTCAAGCACCGCCAGCTGAAACTGTTTCGACTTGTTCGGATGTTGGTGTTCTCGGGCCTGTTTGCGGAACATTAGGTAGTTTGCAAGCACTCGAAGCTATAAAAATTCTCACGAAAATTGGCGATATTCTATGTAATCGAATGCTTCTTGTCGATGGATTATCGATGCGTTTTCGAACGATTAATCTACGTAATCGTCAGTTAACATGTGCAGTCTGTGGAACGAATCCGAGCATTGTTCATCAACCAGCTCCTCCTCCATTCGATCAATGCACGACTGATCAACCGTGTCGAAAACGTTTATTAAAACAAAATGAACGTATTACAGTTAATGACTTTGCAAATACGAATTCATCATCATTTATTATCGATGTTCGACCCGAACATGAACTTCAAATAGCACAATTCGAAAAATCATTTCATTTATCAATGGATCGGCTATTATACGATAAGAATAATGAAGAATTACGTAATCAATTACGAACAAGTCTTGAGAATAATCAACAAATTGTTATCGTCTGTCGACGTGGAAATGATTCACAAATAGCTGTCAAGAAATTAAAAGAACTTCTATCTGATATTGAGAATATCGATGAGAAAATCAAAGATTTAGAAGGTGGTTTTCAATCGTGGCATTCAGATATTGATCCGAATTTTCCGTTATATTGAATATAAATAAAGTTATTTTTTGTTTTTTTTTGTTCTGTTTCACAATTTTCATTTATTTTTTATTCGAAAAAAGAAAAAAATCAGTTAGTTATGATAATGTTGATGATATGCACTTGGAAAACTAGCATAAGGTGCAAAATAACTGTTGCCAAGTGGCACAAAATCTACATCACGATCGATATTTACACGGCCAGTAAACGGATTTCGATGAACTTCAACATCTTGAGAATAAATTCCATAACCATAATTACCAAAACCAACTGTTTGATAATCCTGATTCCAACTATTGATACCACCGATTTGAGCTTGTGTACCAAACATTTTTAAATAATTGTTTTAAATATATATATTTGCAAGAGAGAGAAAGTTGTATTGAATGAATATCAACAGTTAAACTGTGCGAGTATTTATATATTCGAGAGGATCGTACTGAAACAACTCTGCTTGCGTCATACGTACATGACGTTCTACCTCGATAGTCAATCAAATGATTTATTTCTACTTAGAAGCCGCCCTGCTTTGACGAAACGAATGTACTCTTTCGACTATTTGCAATGTTCTATGATGCGTAACAAAATAAATCCTACATACATGTACTTTACTTTCTTTGTAAATCTACTGAATGACCTAACTTTCGAATATTCAACAACTGAAAATAAATATCCTAAATATTTCCTTTGATTTTAAAATTTAAAATTGAACTTTTTGAATCTGATTTGAATAAAACTAATCGCAAATACTTTGCATATTCCTAAGCTCACTTGTTTGATGAAGATGACATTGGTTTTTTTCTTTCGAGAGTTACTTATCTTATGAATAAATCGGCATTTTCTCTTCGTCAATTATTTCTTTTTTCGCCCTTAGACTCAATAGATGTCACTAAATAATATCTGAAGGAAAAAAAGCATATGATCGAGAGACTTTATTCTGATTTGATCTTTGCTTTGTACCCTTCATTTCATTTCGTCAATGTTCATGAGAAGAAATTTCCTTTTGACATTTTCATTTGTTTTTTTATTTGCAATTTCGACTGATAAACAAATTATTTCTTCGATATTGTTGTTGATTATTTTCTTTTCATTTTGAAATTTTAGAATAAATAAAGATATTTCTTCATTTGTTGTTTTTTTCCTTCATTTCAATAATCAACGTACATGACAGCAGCAACAACAACTAATGTTCATGAAATCCTATCACATATTTTCACTAATCTTCCACAACAATACGAATACGAAAGGGCGTCCAATGATCGGTACGATGCATCATTGTTTTTTTTTTGTTGTTTTGTTTTCTTTTGACACGATGATTTAGACGCCCTTATCCACATCAATTAAGCGATGTTGGAGAATACCTTGATAGTAAATTAAATCAAATAGCATCTAATTGTCCAAGCTCTCCACCAGGTAGAACAAAACATACGATTTATTAGCAACAAAATAAATAAATAATTTAGATTATGAAGAAGGTCGTATTGGACCATCGATATCACGTTTAAATACACACGATGCTACTGGAATAATTCAATGCATGCGTTCTGATGTATGCAAACCTTTTAAGGATAAGAACTAATCGAATTCGAAATGTTTTAGTATACTGGTACGGGCAGTTTTAATACTGCTCGAGCTGATGTTTGTGTTTATCGTGGTAAATGGCAATATGATGTCTTATTGGAAACTCGTGGTGTTATGCAATTCGGTTGGTGTACATTGAAATGTTATTTTTCACACGAAACCGGTGTTGGAGATACATGGACATCGTTTTCTTACGATGGTGGTCGAGTTCGAAAATGGAATGTTCTCAATTCGAAATACGGCGACGTAAGAACAAAAAAAAACCCAATCGGTTTTGTCTTTTTATCAAAATCTCTTTTTTTTTATTTAGTCTTGGTCATCTGGAGATGTTATATCTTGTCTAATCGATTGTGATGAAGGAACAATATCATTCAAACGAAATGGTATTGATTTAGGTATTGCTTTCGAAAATATTCCCGTTGGTCGCGGTATCGCTTATTTTCCTGCAATATCTTTATCACAAAATGAACGTGTAAGAGTCAATTTTGGTTCGACACCATTTCAACATCCGACAGACGGTTATTTGCCTCTTGATGATAAACCTCAATTAGCAATTCAACAGGCGAAATTTCTTCTCAATATTTTCGAACAAATTATTCAATTCGGAAAATATCAAAAACTAACGCCAACTAATAATAAAACTACGAATCTATTCAAAGTAAACGAACTGAATTTGATTTCGACAACAGAGAAAATCATCGATTGATTGTTTGTTTGTTTGTTAAGTTACCACAAGCACGATTGATATCTGATACGAAAAATGATGCCATTTTAATGATTATTACTCAACAAATCCTTGAACGTTTATATCCATTACTAATGGTTTGTTTAAATTCTTTAATAGTTCTACATTTAATTAAAAAAAGAGGGAGAATATTTGCATCGGTATTTCCTTGATCGTGAATAGGAGAGAACGTCAAGATTAACCTTGATGTTGTTATTTTCTCAAGGCCATTCGTCTTGTGTCGAGAATACGAATAGAAAAAAAAAGAAAAGAACAAGAAATTCGTTAGATTTTACTATCAAAAAAAGATCAAAGAAGAAAAGTATTGAATCTAATTGATTTCTTTTTTCACTAGAATTCACCTTATATCATTCATGAATGTCTTATATTTACACTTTTGAAACTTAATCAACCGATCATTCACGATGAACACTTGGAAATCTCTCTTTTCCTTGATTATCTATGGGCGTTTTTCGAAGTAAAAAAAGCATTTCCATGTTTACTTTATTTTTACTTTTGTAAATCAATTCTTTATTTAGTCGGATGATTTGCTTTCAATATTGACTCAAATCTTTCTTGCATTAAATAACCTCTACTTTTTCGAGCCAACTCAACTGACTTTTGACTATCAACGACAACATTTATGTTTATTATATTCATTATTAAAACATGAAGATACGAGAAAATTATCGTTAAATTCAATTTTCTTCGATAAAGTTAAATTACCATTATTCATCGATATTAAACCACCGGATACGAATGTCTTGAAACAGATTATTCCCGATGGTTATTCATTAAAAAAATCGAATTTTGTAAGAAACAAACAAAGTGAATTTCTAAATGTGCATCTTTTTCCTTGTAGAGTGATTTCGAACGTGATTTTAGTTATTTATCAGCTTATAGAAAATTTAAAGATGATCTGAAATCAATTGAAAATATTCAAATCGAAATTTTGAAAATTCTCTTAACACCTTCGGACGTTCTTCAACGACAACCATCATCGAAATCTTTATTTATTACTAAATTTCGACAGTTTATTAAAGATAATCTCGCAGATTCACCCGTAAACCATCGAATTCTTTTTTTTATTTTCTTTTTAAAATCTTTCTATTGATTCGATTGTTGTGTAGCTTCATAATTATCAGCCAAGTATTATTCGAAATTTCTTTCATCGTTTATTGCCTGTGTTAGAATACTATTGGAATCATTATCATCAAGTGAAATCCCTTGACGAAGGTCGAGAATCTTCGTTGCCATTCGATTCAGCTTATGTTCCTAGTCAAAAATTCATTGATAATAATTTGGATTATTTTAATCTGCAGAGATTAGGAGGCGTACAAAGTCATTTAGAAAAAGAATATTCAGGTAAAATTAAAGTAAAGCAGATTTTTTTGTTTTTAAACAAAGGAATTATATGAATAGCCGATGTGAAACGAGCGAGATCGTTGACAGCATCAACGACATCGACAACATCGTCGTTTTTTGCACGAGCTTTTGGAGATTCGACATCGAGACATGATGATATGGGTAAACAATCCTTGATCTCATTTAATTCAATTAGAGAAGATGTATTTTTTGTTTTGTCTAGTAGATCTTGTCACTGGTCGAGATCGATATAGGAATCCGTTTAGTTTCAATATCAAATCATCGAATGCAACTGGTTCAGATAGTTTAACTGAACTTCTCGATGGATTGATTCTTCTCTATCATGCTGGAGTACATAAACATTATATCAAAGTAAGAAAGAAAACTCGACATTAATTATACAATTTCTATTGAAACGACGGTTTTTATTTAGGTATCAGAAGTAATCGATAGTTTTCGTGAATATACTGAATCATTATCTGATATTGATAATAAATTATTCAATTGTCGAGAGACGAATCCAGAGATTCGAGATGAATTACTACGGTCAAAGAAAATCTTCGAACAGCAAACAGAAGATTTGATAAGAAAAATAGCTTGGATAACTGTACATGTTTTCTCACAAGTAAAATACTCGAAAAACAAAAGATAAAAACAGCATCGATTGACGATGATTTCTATAGGAAAGACGACGAGATGTTATGATATTACATCGTTGTGTCCATCGAACTCTTCAATCAGCATCCGAAGCAGGAAATTTATTTAGTTTCGTTCCAGAAATCTATCTCAACGATATTTATTTGAATACATTTACAGCTTTAACTGTTCATTATCTATTAGAAGGTATAGACCAATCAAACTTGATTCTCTATTATTAAATTTCAAACTCTTCGATTTTAAGATTCATCATCGACTCGAGAAATCGCAACTGATTTCGTTCAATTCATTGCTAATCATATGCAAGATACTCGAATTGTTAATACAGGTTCAACAAAATAAATTTTTGCTAATGTCTTTTTTTATTTTATTTTCAATTTTCTACGTTTTACAGATGTTCGTGATAATATGATTCAAACATTGAGTGCATTCTGTTTCTATTCGGGTTCATTACGAGCTGTAGAAAATATGCGTGAAAATCATCGAACTGTTTTAATACGTGCTCTACTAACACCGTATGCCAATCGGTCATGGGCTATGACGAATTTAGTTCTCGTACGATTTTGGAAAGGTTGTGGATTCGGTTTTCGATATTCTCAAGTTTATCCATCGAAATTCTTGCAAAGTTTGAGAAAAGATCGAATACAAGGTTAGAAATTCAAAGAAAGAGACAATTCGTTTTGACTTTTTTTTGAATTTCAAATAGATCCATCGCCTTCGATTAAATATCAACAAGAAATCGGACGATATCTATCGGGAAATATCGATGATGCAATCGTATTTCTAAATAGTTTATTAGGACAACTGAATTGGGCATTTTCAGAATTTATGAATCTATTAAAAGATGTAAATATAAACGATTTGTTTATGCGAATCGATCGGTCGATTGATTTTGTTTAGTTAATACCGAATAAATCTCGTTCGATGCCGTCACTCGAACATCGACAAATGAAAATTTGTTCGACTTGTTTCGATGTGACAGTTAGTCTTCTACGAACAATTGAAATGACAATATGTGTCGCACCGAATGTCATGTTGGATAAACATCTACAGAAATCCGAAATGCTTCTTATTCGTCTTCTTCAAGTAGAATTCGTTTTTTTCTATTTTATTTCAATAATCGAAAGAAAAATTTCATTCTTCAAGTTAATTAGTCAAATAATTAATCGTCTAGCAACGAAAAACTATGTTCTCGAAGAAGTCGAACGATTGAAAATGTCGAGTAAGACGAAATTTTTATTCGTCTTTGGATTGATTTTACTTATTTATCGAATTTCTAGTCTTAGATAATATTCAACCTTATCCAATTTTTTCTGCTGTTTGTGGAATATTAGTTCATTTAATCAATCGAACAAGCAATGAAACGTAGGAAACAAAACTAAAAGTTTTTTTCTTCGATCTTTTGAAATTCTAATAGATCATCGCGTGTATGTCGAGCAATTTATAGTGAAGCTGATCTCGATTTAACTTGTTTACGTCGACTTATTTATGGTAGTGATACTGATACATCGAATTCAGTATCAACTGATCATTTTAATTTGCTATCTCAACCCGAAATCAACGCATCTGAAAGCAAAGAACTCGAAGAAATCGTTCGTAAACTAACCGATACATATCAAAAACTAGCAAAAACGCAAACAAAATCAGATGATAACGATGAATATATATGTATTATTTGCTATTCACATCAAATTCAAGGCGAATTTCGTCCTTGTAAACATCAAGCGTGTTTGTATGTCAAATCACTCATTTTTCTCTTTTTTCTTTTGGTATTTGAACATTTGTTTTTCTATCTGAATTTAGATCATGTATTAATACGCATTTTATGAGCAGTAATGAATGTTTCTTTTGTAAAACACGTATCGATCAAGTTGTGGATTGTTTAACTGGTCGAATCATTGACAGTATCAAACCAAATGAAAATCTAATAAAAGACAAATAGAAAAACCAAAAGAAAACTCGCATCTCGTTGGTTTTCGTTTTCTCTTTTTTCATTTCGAATTTGTGATCTTGTTTGTTTGTTTGTTTGTTTATTCTTTTCTTGTTTTCTTTTTTCTTTGCTTTGAACAGTAGGAATGAATATCTATTTATTTATTTTTCATATGTCAGACAAAAACAAAAGACATAAATATATAACCAATGCTCGCGATTATTTACAATCAATTAACAGTTTTCCCTTCTGTTCTGTTCATTTTTTTCTTCTTTTTTTGTACTCGAGCATTTTCACTACACATTTAAGCAAACACACACACACACACACACGCAGTTTGGTATTAGAACATTTCTCTTTTCCCTTTTTTTTCTATATTTCGGCTTCCGTCCTTCTCTCTCTCTCTCTCTCTTTCTCTTTTTTCAATATATACATATAAATATACATTTATTTAAAGCAAGAAGTGTGAATTGTAATAATATGTCTTGTTCTAGTATATATATACGTATCTATTTTTTTTTGAAAAAGAAAATATGAAAGCTTTGATTCTTGTCGGTGGTTATGGAACACGTTTACGTCCTTTGACACTTACCAAACCGAAACCATTGGTTGAATTTTGTAATAAACCAATGGTTGTTCATCAAATTGAAGCCTTAGCAAAAGTATGTTCAATGAAAAGATTGACTAGAATCGATGTATTAGCTATGCGTCATATGTTTTGTTGATTTCATTAGGTCGGTGTTAAACATGTTATTTTAGCTGTTAGTTATTTATCGGATATGCTTCAACGAGAAATGGAAGTTGAAGCTAATCGATTGAATATTAAAATTAGTATTTCACAAGAGAATGAACCATTAGGAACAGCTGGTCCATTGGCATTGGCACGTGAACATCTTTTGGCTGATAATGAGCCATTTTTTGTTCTCAATTCTGATGTTATTTGTGAATTTCCATTTGAGGAAATGTTAAAATTTCATAAAAATCATCAATGTGAAGGAACAATTGTCGTATGAAAATTGTTTTTCCTCTTGATCAACATAGAAAAATAACTTTGTCTATATTCAAGGTAACAAAAGTCGAAGAACCATCGAAATACGGTGTTGTTGTTTACGATGGAACTACCGGTAAAATCGATCGATTTGTTGAAAAACCACGAGAATATGTTTCGAATAAAATCAATGCTGGTCTTTATATCTTCAATGCAGAGATCTTAAATCGAATTGAAGTAATTATGATTAGGAATTCGATGTTGCAAACGAACGTTTTTGTTTTCTCGGATTTAGCTAAGACCAACGTCGATTGAAAAGGAAATCTTTCCAGCTATGGCTGCTGATAAACAATTATTTGCATTTGAATTAAAAGGTAGAAACGAGATTGATTCATCGAAATTGAAAAACAGTAAATTTTGAATAGGTTTTTGGATGGATGTGGGACAACCGAAAGATTATCTCGTTGGAATGGGTTTATATCTTAATTACGTTCGACAAACAAGTCCCGAACGATTATCACGAGACAATGGCATTGTAGGAAATGTTTTAGTGGTAAGATGGAATGATTGATTCTTTTTTCAATGGATTTTCGAATTCATTCGTTTTTTTTTCATAGGATCAAACAGCTAAAATCGGTGACCGCTGTCGTATTGGTCCAAATGTTGTCATTGGTCCCCGAGTTATCATTCAAGATGGAGTTTGTCTGAAGAATTGTACTATTCTAGCTGATTCATTAGTTAAAAGTCACTCATGGGTAGCTAATTCTATTATTGGTTGGCGTTGTAATGTTGGTCAATGGGTAATTTCTCAATAATTCGACTAAAACAAATTCATGATTTAATTTTAGGTTCGTATGGAAAATACAACTGTTCTTGGCCTTGATGTTTCCGTACAAGACGAGTTGTTTATCAATGGTGGCGTCATTTTACCACACAAAGCAATTAGTGAAAGCGTATCGGAACCGAAGATTCTTATTTAATTTGAAATTAAGCTTGCGCTTGAATCTCCTTCTTATTGTTATTAAGCATTATTTTATTTTGCTCTCTTCTTATTCTATCTTGTAATCCAAAGAGATAAAACAAGAACGCTAATTGTCTTGTGATAATTCATTTTTCTGCCATTATCATTCCGATTTTCATGATTCTTATTTCTGTTATTTCGTTTTTTTTGTATTAACGTATCAATTCATATTCATGACAAAAAAAGAATAAAATCTACTTTTTCATCATCTCTCTCTCTCTGTCTTCAATGTTACTATGCAAGCGCAAAGATTTGTTTTTTTTGCATTTCTTAACTTACTCATCGAAGATTTTTTATTTGACGGGGCGAATTCAATTAAATTCCAAGTTCGTTTTTGTCGCAGGTGTCGTTTATTTGACTTCTTATATATTGGTTGTTTTTACCTTTTGCCACTTGGTGTTGATACGAAAACAACAAATGATTCAGATATAGAAACGAACGAACTCTTGAATTTGCCGATTGTGAAATGACATTCGAAGAGAAAAACAACAGACGATAGGCAGCAAATTCTAGCTTTTTCTTTAAAAAGTACAATCGTTTGAATATTCCGAAGATTTATGAGATATGACAAGAACAGTGCTTCGAATTCAAACGATGTTTGACTATCGTAGGCGGATAATAAATAATCGAATAGTTTATTTTTCTTTCGATTCTGTTTTTTTCTCGCACAACTATTCCGCGAACGAATTTAACGATTCATTTACTTGATAATAAAATATGGGAAGAACGTGATAAAGATTTTTTTTTGATCAAAAAACATATTTGAAAAATACGATAGTCCGTTGGTTTATACCGGTGTGATTCATGTTTTAGATAACAGTATATGCTCTGTGTGTCGATTTTGTTACTTCTCATTCGAAATGCATTCAACGACAGTCGATGAAACCGAAAATGAATATTTATGTAAGTTTTTTCTTCGATTTTTATGTTTATAAATTGATTGATTTTGTAGGTTTTGCAACTCCGTCATTAACACCACACGTTAGTGATCGAAGTACAACCGAATATTTCGATTTAGAAGTAAAAAATAATTTGTTTTTCTAATTGGGAAAAACAACGAACTCATTTATTTTTTTTCCTAGTGTTCGTATTCACAAAAAGAACATCTAAGTCGAATGTCAAATATTACTCGAGATCTTACTCGAGTTATGGAGCTTTGTTCTGAATTAGGTAAGAAAACGAACTAATTGTTCAAATTTTTACATATTCAGTTTTTTGTTGACTTGAGGATGAGAAAGAAAGAAAAAAAAGTGACTTAAGTGAAATAGTTAGAGATAAGTAATGTCACTAGATACGTATTCGTTTTTGTAATTTTTTGTCATTCGGTTGGAGATAACTGCAGTTGAGATTTTCATGAGACGTAGATTGCTTCTATTATGGTTATTCATCGAAAAAATCCAACTGCTTTTTTAGGCGACAATGAAAGCGAATCAGATGTACACGATCAACAGCCGACCGAAGCCACAGATCACGGTAAATCAAATTTCTTTTGTTTTCTATTGATTGTTAATTAATTAATGAATGAATCGATTAGATGATGATGATATTCTGCAAACTCAAACCATACCCATAGAAAACCTCGGTGGTTAGTCAAATAGATGTTTTGTTTTTTGTCGTTGATTAAAATAAATATTTTTGTTTAGTGTCTTTTCATTCTTCGTCATCAGATGACGAACATGAGGATGATGTTCATTCACCTGTTCAAGAAACTGAACCCTATCAAGAAAGTCTTTCGACGATTTTATCAAATACTCAATCAATAGACATCGAGACACGTCATGAACGACAGGTACTTGAATATAGCCACAGTTTATGTGTACCATATACAAATGATCAAAACGAACAAGATGGTAGAAGAATGATCTTTATTAGCAAAACAAGAATTTCAAGTTTTCCTTTTTTTTAGAAATATCGATAATGAAAGAAGCTTCAACAACAACATCAATAGATATATCATTAGATTTTGGTGAGGTTGTAAAGAAAGATAAGAATAATCTGGGACATATTATGATCAGTTATAATCATTCGACACGAGCCATTTGTTCGAAAATTGCGAAAAATTTAAAATGTCGCAATTATATCGTTTGGATCGATCAAGAGAATATCTCTGGTGATATTCTCCGATCGATGGCAGAAGCTGTCGAAAATTCGTTTGTTGTTCTAATGGCAATCAATGAAGAATATTTTCAAAGTCAATATTGTCGATTAGGTAGAACGATATACATATTTTTTTAATAATTATGCTGATTGTTGATTGATTATTCAAATTTGTAGAAGCGGAATACGCTATTGAACGGAAAAAAGCATCGATTCCAATGATAATGCAAAATGGTTATCGACCATCAGGTTGGCTCGGGATCATCAATGGTGCTAAACTTCAAATCGATTTTTCTCAATTGTCATTCGATGACGCTTTTAATTTATTGATACGAGAAATCGAAGCCATTCGAGTATCGTTAGGAGCGGATGCGATGGATGAAACTGGTAGGATAACAAAAATAAAATTTCCGTGGAAACAAAAACTAAGTTTGTCTTTTGTTCAGTAGCAATTCCTGTAAATAATCAATTGACAGCAACAACAACAATGAACAATTCATGGTCAGATCTACAGAATATTCAAGATTGGACTTCCGATGATGTTATCGAATGGTTACATCGAGAAAAATTAGAAATGTAAACATTCAATTTACTTTCGAAATTTGAGTTCATCGTTTTTTGTTTGCTTTTAGATTCGAAGAAGGCCTCAGATATTTTACAGGTGCAACATTATGGCAACTGTATAAAATCAAGCATGATGTAAGAATCTTATCAATCGTGTAATTTTTAGTTTTTCGAAAATTGTCTCTTTATATTTATTTTAGTCTCCACCTGATTATTTCCGAATGACTGAAACAATTCTGCCACCAACAACACCGCTACGACTCCTTCACAATTTAAGATTCTATGCTGCTCTCGAGTCCTTATTTTTATATTCAACCGGGATAGTGCATCGATAAAATACCGCGCATTGCTTGCCTTCTTCGTTGTGATATAAAATCAGTGATATTTACATATTTCAAATGTTCTTTTTCGAATGCATTTTTTCTATGGTTGTTTTTTTTTAATATAGTATTTTGTTTATGAAAATAAGAGAAACAAAAAGATATTTATTTTCGGATGTTTGAATAAAACCAAAACTTATAACCCTCTTTCAACGATATATATATAGGCGTTCGAAAATACAAAACACCCTACTTGCTTTGGCGTACTAAGTTTTGAAGGATCAAACTATTTTCGCCGAAAAATGATTGCTTATTATTGACGTTTTTATCGGGAGAAAAAATCTAACATGAATTATGCATTTTCTTTTCTGTTCTATTAAAAATGGTTTTTTTACCATGAAAATGACGTCAGACCAAGGGTTACACTATTTCTATTCAAATAAACGAAAAGATTCGCTAGTGAAGAAGAAAAATAAAAGAATGTTTGCCAATACATCTTGAGATATATGTGTCATGCAGACACGAGGGCGTTGCTTTGAAAGAAAAACAACAAGAAAAAGTCGTATATAAATAAAGAGAAACGACATTGAATCGTAGATATCTTTCTTTTTTGTTGCTGTTCTTTCTGTTTTATCAAATATTTCGAACGATGTAAACACAGATCAGGACGAAAAGTATGATAGATAGTCACATGAATAAAAAGGCCAAGGCCGAAACAAGAAAATATTTTTCGTCTTTGTCTCTGTTAAAATCTACCGCCGTCTAACTGAATATTGTTAAATGAAAACAAAAAAACAATCATCTACTATTTTTGTAGATTGAATAACGAAGTGCATTAGTATTTAATTATTGTTCAGCCATGGATGAATCCATTCTTGAAAGTTCATTGGGAACCTTAGATCTATCTGATCAACAACAACCAGCTTCACAATATCCATCATCCACTGCAGAGTTTAATCATGCGGTATGAGAAGAAAATCGAATTCGGCAATTTGTTTACAATTTGTATTTTAGCTCTTAGTTGATGACCTTGCCATAGTCACATTCACCGATCCTATAGACGATTCGATAGCATCTTTATTGGATTCGCACGACACTAGCGATCATTTCAATATAAATGATATAATTAACCCGCCTAATGATTGTAAGTTTTCGTAGGCTCATGAAAGGTTCTCACGAGGTCAATATACATGTTTACGATAACGGTAGACAATTTTCATATGCTTATCAGTATCATCGTATAGAGAGCAGAAAAGCAAAAAAAGAGACAGCACGTATTCAACTTGTTTTCACCTTGAAGGAGTATAAATTTGCCTCGAGTATAAAAAAAAGAAAAGAGAACACAATTTCGTTTTCGCCGAATGGCTCATCAAGTGATCCCTATTTCTTTAGCGTTTCCTGGCAATTTTGACACTCAACTCTCATTCATACCGATTGATGCAGATGAATTAACAAGTCTACTTGAATGTATTCCAAAGGAAGAACCTGCTGAACGTGATAATGGATCATTAGAACAACAACAGCAATCACAATTATACCAAAGTGAATTTGTTGAATCTTATGATTCACTTAATTTTTATCCACCGGTACAATGTAAGTTTAGAAATATTCTTTCATTGCTTATAGCAAATTGAATACCTGTATTTCAGCAAATGTATCAGCATATTCGGTTGCAGTCGGTAGTTCTCCACTCGAGCCACAAGTTCAAGAAAGTAAGTTAATTATATTTATTCAAAATCGTAATTGATCAATATGATATGATAATTATTTCAGGTTTGCAAACAGTTCTTCGACAACAAAATCAGATCCTTCATGAATCGTCGCGAAAGAAGAATCAGAAAGGTAAATTATCCATGTTTAAATTTTCAAAAGAAAAATACAATAATTGTTTATTAATTAGGTCAAAAAACCAGCAAGGTCGGTCCAGCTAATTATGTTTTACGTAAGTTGTTTTTCTTTTTCTTTTCGAAAATCTTTCTAATCAATATTTTATATTTACAGATTCAGGCGGATGTCAACCGTGTACGACAGTCGAAATGCACAATGACTACGCACATCAACAAGAACAATGTACGTTATCGTTATCAGCAAATGTTGACTCGTTCTTTCATTTGTGTTTCTATTTTAGTTTTCGAATACAACGCAACATATTCGAAAAAAATTCAAATTCATTGTCAACCACGTTCAAAATTTCGTCCACGAACACAAAATGAAAGCAAACTATCGTCGCATTATCTTCGATGTGAAGAACAAGTGAAACCAGAATATCCAACCATAGGCATTCATCAACATTGGTTTTTCGAGTCAGACGTTAATCTTATTGAAGTTGCTTTAATGGGTGTCGATCATTTGCCGCATCTATACAAACTTGATAATAAGAACAGTTCAGATACATATGAAGATAATGCGTTAATCTTCAAACAAAATGATCCTCATGTTTTATATTTCCGTTTGACGAATGAAGATTTTCAAAATGGATATAAAACATTTCTCATGGAATTAATTAAAAGCAAACAAGATGAAAGAATTACGAAAGAAATCATTCGAACACGACAACTTGAACAATCGATGCTTCGATTTACACGAATTTTTCAAGTGGGAAAAGGCAATTTTCAACGTGATGAAGGCAGCACTGAATTTTCAACAATAATGACTGAAGCCTATGGTGATGTTGAAGTCGAACATATGGATCCACAATATGGACCTATGAGTGGCCAAAAGATGGTTTATATTGTTCTCAAAGGACGAATTCTCAAGAATGATCTACACATCGAAGTGTCCGAACCATCGACTGGTTGGAGATATACCATCGACAGTTTTACTAAAAATGGAAATGTTCTGTATTTTCGTATGCCTGCATTTCCATATCCAAATCCACAATATGAAACAGTGAAAGTCTATGTAACAGTTTGCTATAAAAATGATGAAATATATCAAGCACCTTATTTATACATCGGAACCTTAGATCGTATGTATTTCATTCGTTCAAATATTGAAATTAGAAAAAAAAACATGTTCGATTTTTTCTTGTAGATTATCTAGCACAACTAACGATTGATGAACCAGGTTCAACACGTACTTCGTTTTCTTCAGGATCGAATAGTTTTGATGCTCTCGATTTTTTAAATGCAACTAGTGCACGATCGAATACGTCACCACGAAGATCATCGACGCCCAAAGTTGCTAAACGTTTATGGAAAAAGAACCTGTAAACACACTTCTTTAGACAAACGATCAGATCGTGCACACAGTTGTCCTTTGTTTTTTTTTTATAAATATTTTGTCTTATTTACTTCGGATGTTATTTTCTAGTGTTTTTTTTTGTTTTTGTTGTTTTCGTGAACGTTATATTATATTAGCAAACATTTTGTACGCCGGATATTAGTCATTGTATTTATTAGTGAAAAGTTTTCAAAATAAAACGTAACAGAAAAAGCAATATTCATGCGTAACGATGCTTTATGTGAGGACACGATGTAGGAAAGAACGAAACAAAAATCTTGGATTTTTCCAAGAATTTTAGGACGTCAATTTTAAACGATATGTGTATTGACAGACAATATGTCGTGCGCTTATAAATCAATCTAACTCTCTTTTTCCCTACTCATAATTTTTTTTTCTTTTCTCTCTTTCTCTCGCATGTTGTTAATGCGCTTATCGTTGTATTGCGCGTAAGAGAAGCGATAAGTATTTTTTGTTTTTCTCTCGTACAGCGCAATATAGATGCCACGTATACTCGTTTGTTTTTTAGTAAATTGTAAATAAATAATTGAGGTTTTATAATGAGTCAATCCACTTCAAATTTCCCTTCTTCGAGTTCAAATAATACACGTACTCAGCTACAGCCAGCTATGGTATGTATCTATGCATTTACAATTTAAAATAACAACACTTTTTTTTCTCATGATAGGATATCATTGACAATTCTATAGCTTTTGGCACACAAACTTCTCAACATAGTCCTAGATCAGCTACTGAACAATCAGAAGGTACATCTTTTTTGCTCTCGTTTTCAGTAAAAATAATAATGAATATGTAATATAGCATCTCTCGTCGCTGTCATCCATCAAACAGTTCCTGTTTATCAGTCACCAACGTTCGCACAAGCAGTAGAAAGTATGCAGTTATTTGTCGAAGTCAATTGTTATGTTCTATACTTGATTTGTAGGAGAGAGTAACAACGATTCAAATGGGGAACGTATTAAAATTAAACACGATGTACGTTCAGCTGATCGTCTACGAACACGGATGGAGCTGGTAAAAGCACTACATTTTATACATTGTGAAGACAGTGAAGATGTGAATGCGAAATATCCGGCAATATGTGTATGTAGGAGATCAGTTTTTTGCAAGAAAAATAAATATATTTTTTTAAGTTGGATCCAAAGTGGGCTGAGGAATCAGACGAGAATTACATTGATGTTACTCTTCTGATGAAGAACAATAAAAATCATTTATATGACATCGATAATAATAGAAAGAAAACAAATGAAATAAAGTTAATCCAAAAGCTGGATGATATTGAAAATACAATACGTTTTCGTTTGACTGCTGATGATTTCAAGAACGGATTTAAAGAGTAATTATACTTGTCTTTCATTTGAAATATTTTCTCGTATTATGTATATATTCGAAATTCAAATTATCAAGGATACAATACCCGAGATTGCAAGAAAATTATTCTGGAATAAAATCAATGCAACTAGTGAACCAACTGCAAAACAGAAAACCGTAGCAAAAGAATATATTGCTAAAAATGAACTTCATATATCAAAACTTTGTTTTACCCGATTATATCGTGATCCTACGGAAAACCCTTATAAATTAATTCCAGTTTATGATAGTATAGCACATTCTTCTGAGATGATAGACAGTAAATAAATCGTTTGTTTTTTTATTTCTAAAACTTATTTTCATATAATTTATATAGCGTATTCATCGTCAGGTCGTACTCTATCGGTTGCGAATGTTATCCCTCGAGTTGGCCCAATGAATGGTGGTGAAAACTTAGTTGTGACTTTCGAAAATATCAAAACGACAGACAAAAAGAAATTATCGTTCGCAATTTCTCATGAAACAAAATCTTGGTCTGAATGGATAGAAGATGTTCAATGGATTGGATCGATTGCACGATTACGGATACCTGCTTACCAAACAGTGGAAGACAAGGTTATCAATGCAATTGTCACTATTTTTTACGACGACGAACCGATATTTGATTCACCATTCATATATTTAACTGCTATTGACGGTTGGTGTACATATTATTTTAAATAATTTATTCATTTTACTTGTTTAGATGCTCTCAAGGAACTTCGAATTCAATCGACAGATTCGAACACAAAAAAACGTCCATCATCATCATCGTCGACTATTTCGCCGAAAAAACCAAAGAGAAAATGTCAAAATGAATGAAAATATTAATTCGTGTTTTTATTTTCATAATCAATAAAAAAAAACAAAATCTAAATTTTACATTATTTACACATTTTAACACCAAAATTTTGATGCACTCATAACTAATACATGCATGAAAGAAACGAAATACACTTGAAAAACTAGTTTCATTTATTAATATACGGTCTATAATCCGTCGCCGCGAGTATTTATTTAGTCAAACATATAATATTACGATCTTGCATTTTTTTTCTCTTCAAAGAAGAAGAAAAACAACAACATCGATCGCGATATTATAACTATACAAATATTACGAGTGTATTTGTGCATATAACCAGTCGGATATGCAACTAGTACTTCAAACAGTCACTTCGGTATGGTCGTCACTTGGAAAAACGAAATTCTCGTTTAAAAATACGAACAACGAACATTTATCTTCTCTTAATTTACAAAATTTTCTTGTTGTTTGGTTAGATCGTAACATTGACATTGTTAACAACAATGATTCTCGTCATACGATAAATGAATTAAAAAAACTCATCAATAATATCAAAACATTTACTAATTCAGATGAATGTCTCGCTTTTATGACTCACATTACTAATGAGAAAATTTTTCTCATCATTTCCGGTAAACTCGGTGAAACATTCGTCCCTATCATACATAATATGTCACAAATCGATTCGATATTCATATTCTGTTACGATGAACTTAAACATCGACAATGGGCAAAGAATTGGCTGAAAATTAAAGGTGTTTTCAGACAAATCGTACCGATATGTAAAGAATTAAAACAAGCAGTTATTGCATGTGAACATAATGCAATTCAAATTAGTTTGATATCATGTAATGAACAACTAGCCTATCAACAATTCGATCAAATCAATCAAACATTTATGTACACGCAAATCTTAAAAGATATTCTACTAAGTATTGAATCCAAAGAATTGACTAAGAAAGATTTTATTGATTTTTGTCGTTTGCAATTTGCTGATAATCCAATGGAATTGCATAATGTTAATCGATTAGATCAAGAATATAATCCGAATAGAGCTATTTGGTGGTACACATACGAATGTTTTCTATATTCAATGATTAATCGTGCTCTACGAACCATGGAAATCGATATCATTATTAATATGGGCTTCTTTCTTCGAGATCTTCATGAAAATATTAAGAAACTCTACATTGAACAATATATCAATCATCATAAACGACATCCGTTTACTGTCTATCGTGGTCAAGGAATAACGAAAAATGAATTCGAACAATTATTGAAAACGAAAGATGGTTTATTATCGTTCAATAATTTTCTATCGACAAGTCGAAAAGCAGACGTTGGCTTAAATTTTGCTCGACGTTCAATTGCGAATTCAGATTTAATTGGCGTTCTATTTACGATGTTTATTGATCCATCATTAACATCAACACCATTTGCTTCGATTAAAACGTTTAGTTATTTTCAAACTGAACGAGAAATACTTTTTTCAATGCACAGTGTATTTCGTATTGGTACAATAAAACCAATTGAACCGCATAATAAACGACTTTGGCAAGTTGAATTAATTTTAACAAGTGACGATGATCCACATCGTGCTGAATTGACGAGACGTATTTTCAATGAACTGCCAGGTTTAACAGGATGGCATCGACTTGCTCAATTTCTGATTATGATGGCTCGATATGACAAAGCCGAAGATTTGTATAAAACATTACTTGATAAACCTCATGATCAAGATGAAAAAGCACAATTTTATCATCATCTTGGCGTTATTAAAGATGGCAAAGGTGAATACGAAGCAGCTATTCAATTTTATGAAGCATCACTCGGAATTAACCGACAAATTCTCTCGCCGGATCATCATTATCTTGCTAGTACATATACAGGAATAGGTTTAGTCTATTCAAAAATCGGTGATCATACAAAAGCACTCGATTCACATCGACAAGCTTTATCGATCTTTCAAAAAACGTTAATGTCTAATCATCAACTTATCGCGAAATCCTATGGTAATATTGGCAAAGTTTACGATGAAATGGGCGATTATGCTCAAGCACTTTCATCTCATCAAAAAGCATTGTCTATTTTTCAACAAGTTCTTTTGCCTATTCATCCATCTTTAGCTGTTTGTTATCATGATATCGGCAAAGTTTATGATAAAATGCACGACCTTAAACAAGCGTTATCATCTCACGAGAAAGCTTTAGATATTCGTGTTAAAACACTACCATCTAGTCATCCGTTGTTAGCTTCGTCGTACGATATTGTTGGCGAATTGTATATAAAAATTGGCGACAGTTCTAAAGGTGTATTGTGCATAAAACGAGCTTTGAATATCGCACAAAATTCATTGTCAGAAAGTCATCCTGATCGTCAACGTTATATTAATACTCTCAAACAGTTTCAAACAGATAGTGTCTGACAAAAATTCACTTGTAAAATTTTGTGCGCAAATAAATAAAATCGTGAAAAAAGATAGATTTATTTTATTGGTTAATTTTACGTGAATTATGTATGCGCCTAGGCCTAAAAATGACGTCAAGTCATAGATCCATGAGTCATGACAAAGGAAAACACGTCGAATCGAGCGAACTAGGGGTGCGATTAAACTATATTTATAGCGATGTTTGAAATCGATTCGATATTTTATTTACTACGGTAGTATTTTACGAAAACGAGAACACTATTTAGTTACTAATACTTCGTATTTTACAGTCATAGAATATAGAAAACGAACATTCATCGTTCGAATGATGTAATTACAATATTTACTTCCGATTTTTGATTTATTGAAAATGAAATTTCCAAATTGTAGATTTAAACATGGACACATTAGATTGCATCGATAATTTCAATGATATTCCACAAACAATCGAATCAATCATTCTTTCAAATAATGTAAAACAATAATTAAAATTAAAATAATTCACTTTTATCTTTTGCTTTTTCCATTGATAGACTGGTCATTTTCCTGAACAAATTTCTAATATTCCACATAACAGTTTAGAGTCATTTTATGCCGCTTGTAAGTTTCTCTGAATAAAGGAAGTTTTAACCCACTCGATCCCGTCATATTGGATAAAAGGTCTTTTATTTACCAATGCTTCATGGGAAAAAAACCTTCAATAAGCAGTTTTTTCTTTCTTTTCTGTTCTTTATATTAGTCATGAGTAAGCTGGTAGTCGTTACTTTTTCGTTTATGGTCGAAAGGAAAAAACCTAACATAACTTATCTATATAAATTCACCTAGGCAGGGTTTATTCTCTTGTTAAAATAAAAGAAAAACAACGATAACTTGAGTAGACAACATAATAATATTTTTGTGACCCGTATTGTCTAGATCTTCAAACACCACTTTCGAGCCAAGACGTCTTTGATACAATTACTGAAGATTTTGATCCGGTGTCTCAAGTACAACGTATATTTGAACCAACTATGATAAATCCTAACATCAGTCAATTAAATAGAAGTAAAGAAATGTTTTAATTATTCTCGTGAACTTTTTTTTTCAATTGAAAATCTTATTTAATAGATATAACTTCATCATCATCTCAGAGTCTACCTTCCGTGTCTAATCTGCTTCATGATCGAGGCGGCATAGATAGTAAATAGAAATTTCATTTTCAAATATTTTAATGGCTAGTTAAATCTTTTTTTCTTCTCAGACGTTATTCTTAACAATGGTCTTTCAACAGAAACGATACCATTGAGACAAAACTCAACAAGTATTTGATTTCATTGAAAGAAATGCAATTCGAAATTTGTCTTTCTAGTTAATCAAAATCAATCCACATCAGTCACTCCAGTTCTACCTTCGAATGGTAAAATAAAAGTTTTTCAATTCGAAATTGATATTATACGTCTATTTATTTTTTTTCTTCTGTTAATTAGAACAAAATCATAGCTCATCAATAGTCGCTATGGAAATGCAAACTAGTTCATACAGATTGAATAAAATCAGCATTCTATCTCAACCTCGAGGATTTTATCGTCCACGAACACAAAATGAAAGTAAACAATCATCGCATTATATTCGATGCGAAGAGGGAGACAAATTCGATTATCCTACTATTCAAGTAAAATTGTCGAACATATAAATTCTGTTGGCTAAGAGACAATTTGTGTAGGTTCCGATACAATGGGCCATGGAATCATGCATGAATATTATCGAAGTTACACTTGTCGATATGGAAAAACAACCTCATCCATATTCTCTCGAGAATAAATCTGCTCAAAGTTCATTTGAAAATGGAACACCAATTATTAAACAAAACGATTCGAATATTTTATATTTTCGTTTATCAAATGAGGACTTTTCTCGAGGCTATAAAATGTAAGTTTTTCTACGAGAAATTGTAAATTTAATTTTGTTTTCGATTCAATTAGTTTTCAAATGGAATTGATTAAGAGCAAACAAGATGAAGTTATAACTAAAAAATTAATCCGTCTCCGAAAACTCGATCAATCCATGCTCCGTTTCAGACGTATCTTTCAAAATAAACATGGCATGCTTCAACATGATGCCGAAAGTATCGAATATTCCTGTGCAATGATTGAAAGTAATAAACGAACGTGCCCTTTTTTCCTTCAACAATGTTTTGTTTTCTTAGGTTACGGAGAAGTTTCTGTTGAATTCATTAGTCCAAAATATAGTCCAATGTGTGGTGATGAATTGATGTTCATTTCTTTGAAAGGACGTTTTGTAAAAGATGATATTCATGTCTTTATTAATACCGACCTTGACAGTAACCATGTACAGATTACAAAAATATGTATTAATGGTAATATACTTTATTTCAAAATCCCACCAGTCCTTTCGCAATACAATGGCCGTATCAATGCTAATGTTAAAGTTTTTTTCAAAAACGACCTAATTCATCAATCGACATTTTTTTATACAAGTTTTTTAGATCGTAAGCAGTAGTAGTTAGAAGTTAATTTTCAATTATTGATTTCATTTGAATTTGCTTTTAGATGAACCAATTCAAACAAAAACCGAATTTGATGCTTCAACAGTATTGAGTAATCCTAATCATCTTCAAATCGATTTGATTAATGCACAAGATCCATTGTCGTTGTTAACTCAAACAAAGTTGAAATCAAAATCAAAACCTAAAAAACGTTTAAATAATTGAAAGTCTCGACGAAGTTTCTCCGTTTTTGTAGTGTAATATAATATTTAGTTAATGTATGCGTGTGTGTGTGTGTTTTCTATATTGATATTTTCGGATGCATTGAACAACAAACGTTTTTGTTATTTTCTTTTTTATATTTTGTTATAACGTTTGTAAATATAACAAAAAAAAATCATCGATAAGACATATTTTTGATTTTTTTCCCTTTGTATCGTGTAAAAACAAAGCACAAATGACGTCGTCGATAGTCATGATATTATTTTTTTCAAATGTAACCTGTAAAAAGAATGACATAAGACGTATGTGTTGTTGTGCAACGTGTCATGGAAATTTGCTGAGCTGGCGGGAAATCTATCGAAAATTGACGTGAATTTGAGTCAGAATTTGATTACGACAATTGCGTATTGGACGGAAAAAGAAACACATCTTTTTTTTCTCAAGACTAAAAAAGGCAAAAAGAATATTGTCCTATTTTATTCCAGCAGAACCGATAAAACAGCAAATGAGTCACAGTGAGTCAATCGTCACAAAATATTTCACAATATGGAAAAATTACTATATAAAGCCTTGTTTTTTTGTCCTTTTTCCGTTAGATTAAGGTGAATCTACAAGACGTGTGATCTTCTTATCAAGGCAATTTCATTTTCAACATATTTCTAATCAAACAAGTATACACAAATGTTATCCTCAGTTCGTCGACATTTTTCTCATCGAATTCTTCATCCAAGAACTTATTCAAACACTACTAATCATGCACTATCATCATCTTTCACATGGCAGCCATCTACAGAAGCTGATCAACAACAATATCCAGCTGATGATGTCTTTCGAGCTGGTATGAAACATCATCATATATGTAACACAGCATTTCCAATTGCTCATAATACAACCATACGTCCGTATCGAGTCAAACGACTTCGAGATCAGAATGACATTCAACAAGCATATTATGGTGCTTACGGTTCATTACCTGAGATGATGTTGTATGCGCATGTTCCATTTTGTCAAACACGTTGCCAATTTTGTGAATATACTGTTGTCAATCCAAAACAAGGTCGAAATGTTGACATTCAAAGTAATTATTTCGATGCACTCTATCAAGAACTTGATATGTATGCGAAGTTATTAAATACAAAAGAGAAGAAATTAGCAGGATTCGATATTGGTGGTGGAACACCATCGATGGCTCGAATCGAACATATTGCCGAATTAATGAAACGTGTTGAATCACAATTTCAAACCGATTGGAATACAACTGAAGTATCCATCGAAACAACACCGAAAATAGCAGCTGCTGAACCGGAAAAAATGAAAGCTTATTTTGATATGGGCATTCGTCGTATATCAATGGGTTTGCAAACAACTGACTTTCGTCAAGCAAAAGAAATGAATCGTGATGATGCGAATGCATCAATAGATTACATCGAAAAAGCAGTAACAAATATACGTAAAGCTGGTTTTAAAAGTTTTAATATCGATCTTATGTATGGATTTCCAATACGTGCATCACGTACGGACGATCCATGGTTGAAAACTGTTCAAGATACGATTGATCTTAAACCTGAACATATAACTTTGTATCGTATGAGATATAAAGGTACACAAATGGCACATTTAGCCGATCGTGTTAAACTCGATCAAGTAAATCGTCAAGAAGGTCAAGCACGAAAACTATTAAATGAATCGGGTTATATTGGTTTAACAGGCAAAAATACATTTTCATCTGTTCAAGGTAATTCAGGTTGTTCGGATTATCTCGATAAACGAGTTCGAAAAGCTGTTCCATATATTGGCATTGGTCTCGGTGCTCAATCGTTCAGTCATTATACATTATCCTATAATCTAGGTGCCGTTACAAAAAAATTACAACAATACATTCGTAGTGTTGAATTAAATCGTATACCTGTTCAAGATCTCTATCATTTATCACGCGAAGCAGCTATTGCTAAAATGGCATCTGTTAGTTTTTATTATGGTGGCATTGATTTAATTGCATTTAAGGATTGCTTTCAAATTTCATTAGAAGAATTATTTCCTAATGAATTAAAATTCGTTGTCGATCATGGTCTTATGATACATGATCAACAAGATCAACGTTTACAAATGACTGCTCTTGGTAAACAATGTTTCGGTGGTGTTGTTGCTCTTTTCTATTCACCTGCAGTTAAAAATCATATTTTAAATCTTCAAGGTGGTGAACAATTTCTTGTCGATCCTGTTCAAGCATTAAAACAAGGCCAAAGTCCGTTTCAACCTATTCCTGATACGACAACAGCTGTTCGTCGTCGAATTCTTCCTACAACACCATCAATTCCATTAACAACTTCAATTCTAACCTCACAACAAACTCAACAAATTGCTAATAATCAAATACGTCGTTCTTTCTCGTCATTAGCTCGTATCGATACATCAAAACCATTTGAATTCGGGAATATACTTTTTTCGGGGAGGTGTAATCAAAAATGTCCATTCTGCATCGGTCATCAATTAATTGACACTCCAGATAATTTACGTCAACAAACATTAAATAATCTTGATAAATTTATCTCAATTTTAAAACAATCACAAACAAAAAAAATTATTCTTACCGGTACAAGAACTGATCCTCAACTCTACAAATACGAAGAACAATTAGTCAATGAATTACGTTCGCATTTACCAACTATTCATATATCATTGCATACCAATGGTTTATTAGCTCTTTCGAAAATGAAAGTCTTTCGTACGTATGATTCTTGTACGATTTCAATTAATTCTTTCGATCCACAAACATATGCAAAACTTCACGGCATTAAACAAATGCCAAATTTAAAAGCCATTCTCAAACAAGCATCGAATGTTCCTATCAAACTTTCATGTGTCTTAACAGAAGATAATATCGATCAAGTCGAACAATATTTAAACAAAGCGAAAGAACTCGGTATTAAACGAATTGCTTTTCGACATATCTATGGTGATCAACGTCGTTGGCCAATTCCTAGTTTTCAAAATAAAAAACCGATTAAATATCATCAAAACAATCCTGTTTACGATTTCGATGGTATTCAAGTAACACATTGGATATTTGACAATACATCGGGACGATCATTGAATTTATTTTCCGATGGAACATTAAGTGCTGAATATCTTTTAACTAAAGCTCCTAATCAATCACTGTCTTAGACTTACTCGTGTAAATATTTTCATTTTTGAATAAACTGATGAGTTTCTATGGCTTTATTCTATAGAGAAATGTGTTGAAAATTTTTACAAACGAAAAAACCTGAGAGAAAAAGAAATGAAAGAATCTGAGTTTAATTTCGATAATAATTTAACATTGGATGTGTACGCCATGTCCATTTGGCTTTTTGAGCTAGAATATCATTGCGAAGATTTTGTGCAAAACAAATGCTGAGAATCTAAAAACGAGAAGAAATTCGAAATCATTTTTCAAAAACTCGAAAACTATTTGTTTACTTGTAATACAGTCAAAATAACAATAACTATTGCCACTGGTAAAACATGTCTTCCAAACCATTGTGAAGCTTTTGGCAAACATCCTTCCGTATAAATCGTATTCGTTACCTTAAAAACAACAATAGAATTTGTTGTTTTCAGAAAATCAACTCACAGCTGATGGTTCTAACATTCCATATCCGCACTGTTTATTATTCTAAAAATCAATATCAAATATTTATACATCGAAAATAACTTTTTGTTGTTATTGTTGTCTACATGAAAATACTCTGGCCGACAACAACTTGCTGGTACACCGCAAGCTTCAACACTTCCGACAAGTTTCGATGAACAATTGAAATAGACGTTGCTCTCCCAATTTCGATAATTGTTCACTCCACAACAATGAAGCCAATGACGTTGAGTCCAGTCAATTAAATTCTGTAGATCAGGATCATCACGATAACTTTGAATCATAATCAACAATTGTTTTTCACCTTCGTTTTTAACCTATAGAACGAGTTCAAAATTAAAACGGAAGTCGACTAGTTTTCCGTTCAAACCTTTTCACGATAAATAAAAACCAATGTACCAAAAGCAAGCTGCGCAAAAAATATAATAGCAAGAGCAAAACTGAACTAAAGAAAAAAAAGATGTTCATGATTGAATTTTGTTTTTGTTCGAAAATCATAGTGACATACGAGAAGTAAGAGACAAGTATTTTCTCTCAATGAACCAACACAACCTGCGAAGCCAATAAGAAACATAAAAACTCCGACAAGAACAAAAACTAATGCTGGATCGAAAAATAATGTTCCACCCATGGTCAAACGTCCGAAATTATCAAAAGTTTCTTTTTCAATCCACGCGTAGATACCTATCGCAGCGATCATAAAACCAAGAATCTAGACATAACAGCTGGTTTCAATAAATATTTAACAATATGTTCGCGTCTTACCCAAAATAGTATATTGAAACTAAACATTAGATATCTAGAGGGGAAAAGGTCGTCATTTCGATGTAAAACATCAATATTTTATCTTACTTCATGCATGAACTGACTTCAGTTTGATCACGTTGTCGTTTTCGAACGACTTTATGAAAACGTGGAGCCATAGGAACGATTGTATCTGATTCGTAACTAGTTGCTAAACTTGTTAAACGTTTCGATGTTTGTGTACGAATTGTTGTTGGATGACATCGTTGTGTATCAACTACAATGATATCCTTAACCCGTTATATATTGAACTAATCCAAGGAAAATCTTCTTTTGTCTTCCAATCGAGTTTCTCCTATCGACATGATAGATGTCATGAGATGATCGTTTGAATAAGAGTGTTGATTAGACGTGATTTTATCAAAACTCATCGTTGATCAGAGAATCCGGGGGAAATATAAGAAAATGAATTTCAATTTGAAGATAACATATGTTATCAATGAAACGGAAAGCCTACGTAACTCATTAGGGAAATTGATGCGCAAATGTATTTTTCCGTAGCAAGATTGTAGTTAATATTTTATATTTAATCAGGAAGAAAAAACTATCAACATATGCTCACTTAAAATCAGTACGAGTGTGAACATCAACAGCACTAGAACATTTTCTTTTCCTTTTTCTAAGTGTAGCATGAAGAATAGAAAGAACAAGTTTCAGTACACATTTTTATATAGTATATTATTATTTGATAGACGTATTGCATTTTCTGTTCATTGATGGGCGAAGAACGTCATTCCGTAGGTGGTCTGAGGAACCAGTTTTTGCGACATAACATCTTCTGTACGCTCAAGTGGTGACGTAGGCTTTTGAGTATCTTTTCAAGTAGTTAATATATATATAAGTAGACATCTGAATTGATTTCGACTCTTTTCCAACGCAATAAATCAACGTAGGCTAGTACTATATTTAATTCATTATAATAATGTTTTTATTCTTACTAATTAAATAGGGAATATCGTCGAATTATTCTGCTTGCGGTGAATATTTTGCACTTAATTTTGCCTCAAATACGGTTCAAAGGAACATGTAGAGAATATCGTGAAAAGTACGAAATCCAAGACGATCTACATAACATAGTCTGCGAGCAATCGTGATATTTTACAAGTAATTACAAGATTGTCGAAACACATTATTAATTTTTTTTAAATATTTTTAAGTACACAACATAAATGGAGATTTAATAACTATACCAATGACAAGTACTTCATGCTTTGTTAGATTAATCTGACAAAAAAAAGAATATGTTCGTTGCATTCTAAGCTTCTTAATAATAAAATGAGTAGGAGAATGCTCCGAAATCATTGAGTCTATCTTAATTCTTTCTTTAAATATCATTTTATAATTATTAACTTGTTTCAATTTCTTTTTCTTTTCCGTTTTATTTCTTGTGATTCTATGCGGTAGTTATTATACTAAATTTAGAATCTTGTCAATTTTCTACGTGATTTTTCTGTTTGAGAAAGTATGGCTGCTAGAACTCATAGACATACGTAGGCTAAACCGTGATTCCATAAAGAGTAATAGATTTCCTTTTCATGCGCTCATTGATATTCTAAACTGCTTGTTTATAACAAACTAACAAAATCATAAACTCGCTTTCAAAAATTTGCGCATATATATAAAAGCTATTGATATGAGTAATAGTCATAATATATGAAGTGCGTATATTGACTCTTCAGTACATACTCTTTTCTTTTTTAAATGCATAAGTATATATCAGAACAGAAAATAAAATGTCGATGTCGTCAGAAATCTATTGTATAGGTATGTAAACCGGATTAATTTTCAGTTATTTTTCTTTTTTCTTTTTGAAAAAAAAGACCGTAGGATATAGTTCGTTGACGTCACGACTAATAACTATATAAATTCAATGTAGTAGTTATAAACAATTACAAATATGTTTTCTTTTTCATCGACATATCAACCAAATTTAGTTAGAAGAAAATCTATTTTATCATTTAGCTACACAATAACGACAAAATAGTAAAGTCCTGCTGTTAGAAATTACAATATATCAAGAAATTGAATTTAAATTTCAAGACTTAATAGGTAAAATCTATAATAAGAACTTACATTTATTTGGTAAACGTCGAATGGCAGCAACATCAGCATTGGTGTCACACGTTGTCACCGGCAGTGTTGACATTTCTTTTAATGTTAACAATTATACTGTTGATTCATATTCGTATGTCATATATAATGTCGTATTGAATTTTCGATTGTATCATAAGTTAGTTGTGTGTTATTGACTAACGTGCGTATTTAATGTAAACTCGTATTGATTTTTATCTCAGCTGCCTACACGAACGTATGTATGTATAAACATAACTTCCGATGAAAATTATTTTGTCTCTTCATTGTAGTGAAGGTCTGTCAACTTTTCGTTGATGATGACATTTATTTTCGTGAAAGTTTCTTTTTTCCTTTTTCTTTGAATAATCTAAGGCACACAAAACGTAATTATGTCAATAATATCTAAGGACATCAAGTGTTTTCCTCTTTTCTTTATTTTACTTGTTCATATTTCGATAAATTTCGTTTAGAATTCGAATCTATTTGACTAGTTGACAAACGTAATACATACGTTTTTTTTCTCTTCTTCAAAATATGAAAAAAAAACTATCGAAATTGTAGACGAAAGTCTCTTGTTGTTTATCGAATCAAAACGACGTAACCAAGCAAACAGAAATGTAGTGTGTTGTCACACGAATTGTGTAAGACAAAAGAGCGAGAGTGCGCGAGAGAGAAAAAAATACGTGGTTAACATTTACATGTCAGAAAAAAAAAACAAAATCATAGTTTAATAAATAGACATGATGCAAACATGCGTCATTTGATTTTTTTAAATATTGAAACGAACTAAAAGTTTGTGTTCATCTTTGTTTCAGATTATTTCCATAATTTATCAATTAAAAAGCAATGAAAGTATTATCATTCGCATTCATCTTTGTATTATCATTGACATTTATTCTTAATGTCTGTGGACGAGTATGTGCGATTAAAAATGATTTTCATTTTACAATAATCATGAATACACTTTGACATTTTCTAGCCCTCGGAAAATGCTCTACAAGAAGAAGCTCTCGATTACCTACGAGATGCACGACAATTACAAATGCTATACAATCAACGAAAAGAAATCAATAGAAGAATTCAAGAGCTCGAACAGTTTCTTTTCAATGACGACGAAAGTACGGACAGTACTGAATATGAAAAAATAGGTAAGACCTTTTTTGTTTTGATTCACAATCGAATTTAATTTTCGATTGTTTTAGTTACACGTCGCAAGGCTGTCGGACTAGGTGATAATCCATTCAAATAAATCTTTCATCTTGCACAACAATGTTATCGATCAAATTGTATGCTTCGATTTTATCGTCATGATTTTCTCTTGAATGAAATAAAACGAAGGAGTTCATTTGTTATTGTCTTTTTTTGCTTAATAATTATGTGTATCTACCGTATCTACTCTCATCTCAATTATCTTTTCATGTACTGTCTTTGAGATAAATAAAATTTCAGATCCAATTTTAACTTGAATTCAACCGGAAATCTATTTATAGATAAACAGGTTTCAACGGAAATATTGTTTCTCAAAAGAAAAATATATTTCCTTAATCAATCATACGTTAAATATAAACATAGAACTTAACTCAACTCAACGAACTAATTGATGTGTATCAATCGTACATTGACTTCAGACGACATTCTGTCAAAATTTCAGCACATTCGTTTGTAATCAAATTTGACACGACTGCAGTTCGAAGGAGACTACTCAATACAAAAACACTTATTTCTTTATTCTATTCAAATGACATTCATTAAGGATTTAATTTAGTTGTATATAAAGGCAAATAAGCATACTAGACAAACTTTTAATCATAATTCCTCCTACACTAATAAAACGGTAAAACGTCGTGATCTAATATTCTTTATTAAAAACTAGAAAAAAAACATCTTGTTTTATTAATTTTTTTTGAAATATCATATATGTTCATTGATGTTATTCGAAAGTACAAGTACACATAATTATATAATATTGTCTCGTTGTCTGCTTATTATTGTTGTAAACATTCACACACACACACAAACAAAAGAGAGAAGAAAAAAGTAAAACGATATGAAAAAGAGTTCACTTTTGTTGAAAAAAAATGATAAGACTAGGAGAAGAAAGAGAGGGGGGAGAAAATATTTATATTTATGTATATATATATGAAAGAAAGGCAAGACAAAAAGAAAAAGAAAATGAAAGAGATTGTAATTTACAGAAAATGAAGAGAGAGAGAGAGAGACGATTTTTGTTAAAATGAGAAAAAAGACGAAAATAAAGACTACACCGGTGTTTCACGCATCTGTCGTGTTATTGTTCGTTTTATATTCGAATGAAATATGTGACAAGCACGTACTGTTCGATGATCATTTGTATTCGTTGATATAGAAGCTACTTTTCTTGGATTTATATGAACATCAAAATTGACATTTTTGACTTGACTTGTATTGTCATTTGCACCTAAAATATAACACAATTCATTTCTACGAACATATTATTTACTAATTCTACAAAAATTATAAAATACTAAACAATACTATATGTAGAGAAAGAGAGAGAGATAAATGAAACTACCGACATTCCCGTACAAGAAAAAATTGTGCAATATTGATTATAGTGATAAATACGAGAATAATCAAGACAATACAAACAACAATCGGACAATGCAAAGGGAAAAAATGTGTTAGTTGGTATTTACCCTGTTAGAAAAGAAAATCTTTGACTAGAGAAAACATTCGTTATCATAGCATTTTGTCTAGAACAATAGAAAGATTGAGAAGATAGTTCCCGGCAAACATCGTTCTCTTAAACAGGCGCTCGAACATGCGCAAAGAGAATTTTCGAAGAAAAGCAAAGATCAATTCAACATGCAAGATAATAGAAAATAACAGAATCGATTTGCGAGTTTCTGCTTTTATTTCAATATGATGTGATTTGTCAAAATGAAAAATCGTCAAAGCAACAAGCAAAAATCAAGAAAAGAAATATTCCGAAATCAACCAGTCACTGTTCGAAGAGAAAGGAGCAAGCAATTTGTGATGAAGAACCGTTCGTTCTTTTAGAGAAGCTCGAACGGGTGTGTGTGAGCTGTTCGATTGTTATACTTACACATCACATATCCATAAGTTAGTAATTGAGAATGTTAGTTATTCATAGTAGAATACAATGAAGAAAACGATAGACACGTGAAGATGTTTGTGATGTCGATGTCGGTGTTGGAGTTGTTGTTGTTGTTGATGATGGTGATGGTAAATCACTCAATGGAGAATCTAATAAATTCTCAGGGGTATTGATGAGTGTCGTCGAACGACTTCGAGGTAATGTTGGTGATGGTATTTCAATGTTTTTACTATAATTAATTGAACTAAATGATCGACGCAATGGTATAGCAAGATCATTTCTTCTACTATGTTCATTCGAATAATCGAATTCAATAGTTGGTAGATTGTTTCCTTCGTCTGTATCTGGTAGTGATCTATCATCATCTGCAGGTGAGATTTCTGTTTGATCATCGGAATACCACGAGCCTGGCCGATGAACTAATCTGGTTAAGTACGTCACAGCTCGAACTTTGGCCCAAAGTTTATTGCTGTTATGTGGACTTTTGACTGGTCGTGGTTGAAATTGAGATAACCAAGTTGGCTGTAAAATATTCGATTGAACAAATATCGCATAATCATGTATATTAAATAGATTGAAATCATTAGTTAATAACGGGGTTTCATTTAAAATTATATTCGATGAATTTTCTCTCGCAACAGTGACAAGTGATTCGTTTTGATTATCAGAATTCTTAGGCAATGAATTAATTAAATCATCACATGTACTTAGATTAGATAAAGCTGTCTGATCGTCACAGTTAGAGGCAACCGCTAATGATGAACAAGGATAAGTAGATACAACAGTTAGACATTTTAACAACGAAAACAAACCTGGAATCGAATGGACTGTTAATGCTAAATAAACTGGCTAGAAAAAAAGAAGAAACAAAACATTTTTTCGAAAATGACATCGTCAATCGCAAATCTTTTACTTTGTGATCGCCCATACAGATATTTTGTCCGATTAGATTATATCTTGGTTGATTGATCTATCAAATGGATAAATAAATAAGAAAAATGAATTGAACATTTGCTTTTGTTTAACCTCTGTACGAATGAAATTATTAAATGAATGACTAAGAAATATTCGATCACACCAAGCAGGACAACGGGCACGTAAATACGAACGAGCTACATCGCGTTCTTCACTGTATGGATAACTAGAAAAGAAAACTATTTTTGACACGACTCAAGATATTTTCAATGAGATTTACCTTGGTGGAAATGTTTTTTCATATTCAAATAATTGATCAATAAATGGTGTCAATTCAAAATCAAATGTTTGACACTGAAAAGAAACAGAATATGCATATTTTTCTAGTGAAAATTTTTCCGTTTTTTCAAGGAACCTTTTGAACATTATCGATAAAATATGTATCATGATCATCATGAAAGTCAAATTCTTTCTTTTCGATAATTAATTTCGTTTGATTTTCATCTGCTGTTAATATAATTCGAGAAACTTCATCACTATCCGGCTTTTGAATTCGATCGATTGAAGCATTTCGCTCTTCAATAATATTCTAATCGAAATAATTACAATCATAAATAAAAAAAAAGAAGCAAAACTAATCAATCTACTTGAAGTAAACGATTTGTATCAAGTCGAAAATTAAAATCTCCAAATATAACATATGGTACAGATGTTTCTGAAGGATCAAGAGGTAAACTAAAACAAAAATTTGACTTCAATCAAACATTTTTTTGTTTTGATACCTTCGAAGAGTATGTTCGAGAGCATTTTTGCGAAAACTACTGTATATAGATGGACTCTGTTCAACAGCTATGAGATTTGATGCGTCATGGAAGAGATGTACATTGACCACGTCAAAAGTGCTAATCGAAAGAAAAGAATTATTGAGAGAGAGAGAAACAAATCGAGTTTACAAGCCATCTATTGACCAACGTGTTTGTGTAAAACCTTTTCGAGACCATTTCGCCTAAAATTCATTGTCGAAAAGTTCATTTGACGAACACGAATAATTCTACTTCAGAAAAGAATTCTCTTGGGAATTTTTCTTTGCGAAGTGTTTGAGCATTGATCAGGTTCCCAGTAAAAATCTGACGATTAGCAACAGTTTCGAATGATGAAGCTAAAGATTTTGAATAAAAAACCAAAATGTTTTTCCATAGGAAGATTATTTCGAAATTTTACTTGTAAAATTCCATTGTTCAATAGGAATATTATGACGAATAAAATAAGCTGAGCCAAGAGCCTTTTATCATAGATAAAACTATGAATTCAATTATTTTCTTTTTTGAATTTACTGTGAATGTTTCCTGAGATGTAAAATCCGAATCGAAATACAAACGATATTGAGTAAAATCTGTCGCTATCTCAGGTATTTGAAGGATGGTTCTATGAAAAATAAAATTACCATCATTGTATAAATTTCAGTTAGTTAATTAATCGATTCATTATTTATTTATCTTACTTAATGAATGGATCGAGAATATGCATAAATCTTTCATAATCTTTTCCGCCGACTTCTTGGAAATGTAATCCTATAAAATCGGATGGTTGTTGACGAACAAGCTAGAATAAACATATCAAAAGACAAAGAGTCTCAAGATAATAATTTGATTAAGTAAATCTATCGGATCATTCGTTCGTTCGTTCGTTCTTTCTCTTTATTCACGTCCATAAAAATAATACGTCAACATAAAACTCTATCATTTGTTTGATTATTAAAAATAACAAATAGCTTCATCTACACAATCAATTATTCTGCAACTTTGTTTATCATTTTATATTCTTTTCTTTTCTTTCGAGTACTTTCAATAAATAATGATGACAGCATTTGTCTCTTTTTTTTTCTTCGTCTTTCCCTTTCTCTCTCTTTAACTGTTCTTCGCTTTATGTTAATGATAAATGATATCACTTACATCGGCAAATTCGTTCACCCATGCAGTTATTAAATCGGGCTAACGTAACGAAAAAAAAAGAAAGAAAAATATGTCTAAATATAGAAAAGAAAATTTCGATTGACGTACCTGTTCAAATACTGTGCCTGTATTAGCTGTCACAAATAAGAATCGGATATTTGATTGATTCGTAAAAGATTTTTCGCCGATCATTATCGTCGTCTATTGACGAAAACTAAATCAATATTGTGATTGATCATAACACGATTTTGTTTATTTGGAGTTTGAAGTTTTTTATTATCTAAATAAATACATTTTCGTAACTTTGACATGTACGTATAAAGTTGACTTTCGAGAGAAATGATATAGGTCTCGTATAATTTCCTAGTTAGTTAGAAAAGATAGTTTGCGGAAGAAATTGATTGGCATATGGTCAAGGCCAAGGAAGGATCAAGATACAAGACTGTCAGGTGTAGGATAATTAGTTGTTGATGTAGAGAATAAAAAGAAATCGATCGGTAAATTCCTACGATATGTACCGAATATTATTTATCAACGAAGTAGGATAACAAAAAAAAGAAGAAGAGAAGAAGAAGACTGTATATTGAAGGAAAATATCTTCTTTCCGATTGCTAGTTTATGGAAAAAATATTAGTGACGACGACGACGATGATGATGATGATGTGATGATAGATACTTGGGCAACTCTGCCGTCGCTGTTACGTCTGTTTCTTCTTTTTTTCCCTCTCAATGCTGTTACTCTTCGTACAGTTGAATATATAACAGGGCAAGCAATATAAAGGAAAAACGATGCGAGCAAGAGAGCAAGTATGAAGACGAAGAAGAAGAAAAAAAGAAGCAAAAAAAAAAGAAAGAAAAAAGAAAGAAAGAGAGGAATCGATGTTACTGTTGATGACGTACGTACATACTATAGCCCTTGTTCGTTTGACACATAGCAACATCATACCGGTCCAATCATAGACTTTTCTCTTCTTCTCCTTCTTTTCTCCTTCATCATCTACACGTCTACTTCGACTTTCCTACTCGTTTCTCATCTCAACAGGATAGTTTGCACACATACATACATATGCTCTTCAATCATGATACTACTTTTATTTGTATTTGTCGTTTAAATGAATGAGTAGACCATCGTTTTTACGCGCTCTTTTCTCTTTGTTTCTCGCTTTGCGTTTGTATTAAATATATCGTCGTTTTTTTATTCTCATTTTCAAATATATATATATAATATATATACACATACACGTACACTATAATATAGACCTCGAGTAACTTCAGAACAAAGAAAAATGTATGTGTGTATATATGCAATGACGTCAATCGTAAACGACAATCTTGATAATACACCAAATTTTATCCTTTTTTTGTTCTTTGTTCTTTGTTTTCTACCTTCCATTTTCTTTTCATTTCAAAGTTAATACATATGTATATAAATGAAAATATCGAAAAGAAAAACCAATCAGTATTGTCACTAATCTTAGTGGTATCATATGGATCAGAAATCGAATAAAGAGAGAAAGAAAACAAGAAAAAAAAGATCAGCTGCAACCACCTGTCGTCTTCATTTAATGGATACTACACCCGAAAAGAAAAACACAACATGAAACGTCTACATCTTGAGACTAACGCTATGCGATACACATGATGAGCCATGTTATTCTATCTTGAATTAATGTGAGATTATAAACTCGGAAATAATCAGTTAACAGATGTTTTACATTAAGGATGCATTGACATGATAATAATAGGATAGATGCAATCGACGCTTTTTTATCATGACAAAAAAAAACTCGTGAGAACTCGTTCTCCATCGTGTCCGCCTTTAATTGTGTTGTTTTTTCTGAGTTCTCGCGATTTTTATACGTATGACACTGACAAAATATAAATGGCGATTAACTTCTGCTATTAACTTCTAATGATGCGATTCAATAACAAAAATATTGTTGCCCCCAAATATAACAAGTTGAAAATGTTTTTCTTCCTCTCTCTCTCTTTCTCTTTTTCTGATTTCTCATTTTATTTAGTTGTGGCGAACTAATACTTGATTGTGTGCGTGTGTTTGTGTTTTTATCGAACCTATCAAAAGAATATAAAGTCTACGGGTGCACATATGACGATAAAAAAATAAGTTTTTTTTCCTAGTGGGTGTAAACGAACAAACAATCAACACTGCAGAGAACGCTTAAAAATAGAGGTTTCTTTTAAACAAAAGTGTATACACATACATGCATACATACATACATACAAACAGACAGACACATTTTATCTATCGATAATTAGAAAATGAGCGGAATTGGATCTATGAGACAATCCATATTCTTTTCTTTTCGAAGTACATTTACAAAAAATGTCATATCAGTACGAGCTTTTGTCAAAAAAGGATATTTCTCTAGAAGAAGAAAAAAAACAAAAGATAATATGCATACGTATATAGATATTTATTTATCCAGTCAGACATGTATATGTAGATATATATATGTGTGTGTGTTTTTCTCTTTTTTTTGTTGCAAGCAATATTAAATAAAAAGAAAGTGAGATAATATGAAATATAAAGTTATTTGAAAGACATGTTCGATTTTCTATCTTGTCAGGTTCCATTATATGATTAATCGAATGTTGGAGAGTTGATTTGTTTAGGAGTTATCATAATTTGTTTTGAACAAGATATACGTGTTTAATGAAATAAGAGCGAGCAATGTCTTTTTCTGTATATATATATATCACTGTTTTTAAAATAATTTAAATAGATAGATAATTCAAGAAGAATATATAGAGGATTTTATCTTAAAAATTATCACATTTGAGAAGACCAAAAGAAAAACTGCTTTAGTTTTGTATTTAACGGTGATATCGATTGACTAATAATTTCAATTGTCCTTTCGAATCAGCAGTAACCATAACATAAGTCGGTCCTGATGTATTCATTGTTGTCGAAGGATCCATTGGACTAGATATTGAATGTACACATATTAATCGTGATCGATTATGAGTAGAATTTCCTATTGATGTTGTAGTTGAATTTTGCGAACGATTAGATATAGATGAACTGTCACTAGATAAGGATAAATTCGATGAATAAAGATGATCCATAATTAACGATGGATTCGGTGCAAATATGGCTGATGTCACCATGGTATTATGCACTGAAAAACGAACAGATTCAATTGAAGTTTTTTTTTTCTGTTTTAAATACGAGAATTGACAATTACCTCGAATACGTTCGAAAGCACGATCGAAATGTCTTCGTTGTTTTCGTGTTAATTTCGAATTCGTTCCATTCAAATTACTCGCACTACCCGGTTCGGTTTTCCAAATATAAAACCAACTATCTTCGCTTCCACTAGAGATAATTCAATGAGTTTTATTTGAATATTTCTTTCGCTCGCATACCTAATGATGTATTTATCATCGTGACTGAATGATGAACGAATTTGACTCGATTGATTCGAATAACCACGATATTTACGTTCGATTTCTTTCGTACGAATATCGTACAAACGTATCCGAGAATCGTTCGATGTAATTAACACCTTAATTCGAAAAAGAAAGACGAAATTCATACAGTGAATCGATTCTTTTCGATTTTATGAAGCTATACTTTTGAGTTATTGGTATTCATCGATTCGATACCGGTGATTTTATATGGCTTTCGACATTTCTTTCTCGATCGATGGCTTCGACTACCATCTTTATCACCAATATTCATCACGGTCTACAAAAAAAAGCAAAGAGACAACTGAAAAAAAGTTTTGCTTTTGTCTTTACATCATATTGTAACGAATCAGTATAAATCAAAAATCGACCGTCAAATGTACCGACGGTCACTTTTCGGCCGTCGTCACAGAAATTGACAGCAGTTATGAGATTGGCTTGAGCAGCTGTTATTTGCGATGACGCTTGAGGTGGTATTAATGTCCAATAGACAACACGTTTATCAGGAATATTCCAAAGTCGAACATGTCTAAAAATTCGGAGATTTCAGTTTTTCTTTTCGAATTCGTTTGTTTTACCCGTCGAGACTCGCGGAGACAAAATATCGATCGTCACGCGGATGAAAAGCAATGGCAGAAACGAAATCAACATGTCGAAAAAAGCAGAGACATTCCAATCGACTGATATGCCACAATCGAACGGTTTTATCCATTGATGATGAGAGTATGAACAACGATTTCGACCAGGCAACATCGAGAACAGGAGCTTGATGACCGATGAGAACGCAAAATGGCCGTGGATAGAGTGGAGCTTGTTGTTCGTTGAGACCGAATTTGTTATTTACAGTCGATGGGATCGATTCCGATGAGATTGTTTGATGAAATTCATGAAATCGTTTGGTTAGAATTTCATTCTGTTGTTTTGATTGATTTGCTGTAATACGAGAAAAATCATTGAAATGAGGTTGAGCTGCTCGAAGAACCCAAATTTTAAGAAGACTATCTTGACCACCTGTCGCTAACAGATGACCATCGGGAGAAAACCGCATACACCAAATGGGTCCTGTATGCGCGTTGACAATCGTTTGTAACAATTGAGTTTTATCGAATTGTGGTTGTTCTTTGAAATTTCTCGATGTTTTATATTTCAAATCGCCATTTGAACCGTCATTGATCAGTAATTTTTCGGCATCTTCTTCTTCTTCATCGATATCGGCAATGTCATGATGACCGGATATGACTTTTTTGCCTGTTTTCCGTAGAAAACTTCGATTTACAAGTCGAGTTAATTGTCGTTTGCCTCCATGGAACAAGAACGATGCTGCACGTAAGGCAGCTCTCGCCGATTTGTTCGTTGTTGACGACGACGACGACGACACAGCTATTGTGTGACTTGATTTGGTACTCGATGATTCGGATGATGTCGATTCAACATCGTCATCGTCATCATCTTCCTCGTCTTCTTCTTCGACATCATTCGATTGACGTCGTTGACGTGTCAGACTACTTTCCAAATTGGTTATTCCATGAAAACTATGATTACTATTCTCTGATGAATTTCTCCGTAGATTATTGCTTGTTAAAACTGAATTCTGCCGTAATGTCATCATACTTCCACTGCCATGAACACGTTCTAAAATCGTCTGGGTCATTGGATTAGCATCGATTAACGGGACATATTTTCCATTGTCATGATTATGAATATGCTCTTGTTCGTTTAATTTCAAAGATAGATCGCCGAATTTAGTTATCTGATCACTTAAATTAATATCGACGATACTTGGTTCGCTGATCGCAGCGAAATTTGTTATTTTCGTGTAGAATCCGGCTGCTGTATGTCGATTGGAGGTTGCTGATGCAGGTAATGTCGGATATTGTAGTGAACGTTGTTGTTGATAAGGGACAGATATTGGCGAAGAATTAACTAGCGTTGCTTTGCCCGATGCTGGAGCGGAAATCTAACGAAATAGACATGATACTAATTGAATGGAAACTTTTTTTTGCGAATGAGAAAGAAAAAGCTGTCGAGTTTGTCTATGTGCGGGGCGCGCGATAACGACAATAATTGACGTCGACTGGTGAAACCGAAAGGAACAGATGGCAAACGATAGAACGGAAAACAATTAGTCTAATTATTATTAGTTTTTTTTCTTCTCTGCAATATACTCTAAACTTTACTCGGCAAATAATTCTCGTGATAAAAAACAAATATTTGATTTGATTAATTTATATTATGTGTCAGACCTTTTTAGATATGCGAACATGCTCGCTGTCAATGTGATCTTTAAGTAGGTCAGGTGCTGCTGATAGATTCTGTTCGAATTCTAATTGTTCGTCATGTTGATTCGACGGTGATGTTACTGGCGAATGAATTGAATTCGATGGAAATGGTGTTGATGTTATTGGCGTGACGAAATCATCTTCTTGTGCACGTAGGCGTTGAAGTTTTTCTCGTCGTGCTAGATCATTGATTTGAGAGTCGGTTAATTGAATTGTACATAAATGCTCCTAATCAAATCAGTTGAGAGAAGAAGAAGAAAATCATTAGATTTTATTTCGCCTACCGATTTTCTTAATGAATCACTCGATGACAAAAATATCCATCGAGCATCTTGATATCGCGGTCTAATATCGAAAGAAAAACGAAAACAAATAAACAAATATTCAAGCTAGAGAAATTATCTGACATTTGACATGTTGTCTGTACCCGATACCCGTCGTATTAATGAGAAAACAAAAAAAAAGAAAGAGAAAATGACAAGCCGTTAGACATATGCCAATACTTGGTTCGTTAATTAAATTTTTTTGAGAATAAAAGTACATCGATCTCGTTTATTATTCGTACGTAGATTTAGCAATGGCGTCTGTTATTTTTTTCTACTTACTACAGTAAATAGTTTTGGCTTTTTCTTCTGCTCCATTAGAAATAGAACTTTATTCATCAGTCTATTCAATTGTTTTCCTACTTACATTGTTAGATCAGTCTCTGTCCATGTGTTATTTGCATCATAGAAGATCGTCTCATCATCATTTTCGCTAGACGATGCCATGCAGAAAAATCATCTGAAAAACAAAAATAAAAACATAACAAAATCGTTCTTTTCAAAGCTCATTAGCGTTCTCTTGCATAGAATCAAAAACACGATTTTCATCACTAAAATAGAGTTGTACGATTTCTGTCATCGTATGATCACCTAGCGTATACAAAACCATCGGTGATAAACTCGATTGAAATTCATCTTGAATAGTTTGTTTTATTTCATTCTTATCAAATGAAATCTCTTCTCGATCGTCAGTTAACCATTCACGTACAGTTGCCAATTGTTCGATTTCTGTTCCATCGGGTTCGTTATATTTTTCTAAGAAAAATTCATGACTATCTTCAGTTCGACAATCTAATTCTTGTTGATAATATTTGTCAATAAGTTCTTTTAGTTGTTCAACAGTTTGAAATTTATGAAAAAATCTTCCTCGATCATCTTGTTCATCGTAATCATGACTCGTTTCGTAGACAAATACGAATTTTTTATCGTCGAAATAGAGTGTTTCGAATGGAATCGATGAATTCGAATCACAAATAATGATACGAGCGTGTTCAATTAATTTCAATGTATTCGTTTGTTTACTTTGAAGAAGATTTTTCGATTGACAAATTCGTTCGACATGTTCTTTTTCTAAGTTAGTCAACGAGAGAAATGGATGATGAGCATTTTCTTTATATTCATATGCTAATGGATGTAATTTAATCGCATGTGAATGTTCTAATGTTAATAAATACTCGATAATTTCAAGATTTGACATCAAACTAAATGGTGAACCTTGAAATGAATAACTTGGACAAATGAGAATCTCGAAATCTTGTTCGAGAACAAGGTTTTCATCTTTATGTTGAATATAATTGGTAAATGTTATTGGTAAACAGTGAGTGTATGCGTAAGCACAACTTTGACAACCATACATGCAATGCCCAACAGGATAAACATCGATTATTGATGGAATGTATTGCTGAAGTATACGAAATAGACGTAATTGAATTTGTCCAAATAAATAATTTGTTGATGCTGTTAGAAGAAAAACAATTTTACGATGATTTTGTTGAGTAATTTGATCGAGAATGGTGTCAATACTGAAATCATGTAAATGAATTTGTTTGAAATTAGAAAAATAGTCTTTCACACGTTCACGAGCTGGATTCCATTTGTAAATGAACAAATGAACATCGGTAAATGATGCAAATGATTGAATTAATTCAGCATGAGCATATCCAGTATGATACGGAACAAAAAATGTCAAATTTTCCGGCATGATTTTTTGTTAAATCTACTGTTCAATAGTCCTTGACACAAAAAAAGTCAGACAAATATGATACTACACCAACGACGATGACGACAAGAAAACAAATTATGGATACAATAAATCTATCTGGATTGGACATATTCAATAGTAAATACTCACTAGATGTCACTGGTCTATCGTTCTCAACTTAGCAACACTTTGAACTGAACTTTACGAGGACACGTTCGTTCGTTAGTCATCATATATTACGTTTACAAATGAAAAGGTTTCTTATGTTATTTGAATTGCTTTTTTGCTGCTTCAATAAATTTAATCATATATTTTACTCATACTCATAGGCAGAGAATGAATGAATGGATGACTTAATTGTTAATTTGTATTGGATAACAATCTTAAATAAGTTGACGTTTTAGCAGATAAAGAATGAACAAACGTTCGTCATTTTCGTTCATATTAAGCATGTTGTATAAACTGAGTTTCTTTCAATAATGACAATTTCACGACTAGATGATTTGCCTAACGAACTGTTTTGAGGGTGTTGATCTTTGTTTGGCTTTTTTCAATTTGAATACTCGTATTAATCAATTGTTGGACGATGTTTCATCTTCTCAATCATTTGATTTAACATCAGGTTCTATTTCATATCGAACATTTCTTGCCTATATCGATGATCAAAATCATGTTCGCTCGAAATTTAATTGTCTTGACTCATCACCAGTTGGTATTTGCGACTTGATTAAATGTTTTACAAAAGATTCGGTGAATCGATTACGACGTCTGACAATTATGACAAGTAAATGGATATCACTAGTTGGAAATGGAGATGGATTACTTGAAACATTGATGTTGGCCAATGAAGAAGGACGTGGACAGTTAGAACATCTTACTTTGAAATTTCAAGACTGGAGGGACTTTTATGAAACAGAACTTGTTAAAATCTTTGAAAAAAGATTTCTTTTAATACTATGACTTTTGATGTCACAAGATGTATGTTGTTTTCGAAAACTTTTTTTAAATTAAAACGAAATGAAATAATTTTAGATTCTCCTGGATTCTATGAACGAAGATTAGCACCTTGGCCGAGGAGTTTAAAATACTTATATACATCTCCTGACGTTTATTCACCATTAACAAATGCTGTTCGTTTATCAATATCATTAGAATTTAGTTCTGACTTGATATTACTTCTTCAATTGAGCATATTATCTTCACTTCAACATTTGACTGTTGTTTTTGACCATCGATATATAGAAAAAGATCGATTTCATGTTCGTTTCAAACCGGATGAATCGAAACTAAGAACAACAGACACAACTCGATTGCGTACATTATCATTATCTTGTATTCGTATGCAATACGTGTTACAACTCATCGACTGTCTGCAATTGTCTCGTCTTGAAACTTTATATTTGTTTCGTGTAATCAATAAAAGTATGTGTTTATAAGTAAAGTCTTTTCGTTTCAATTGTATTTATTTCTTTGCAGCATCAGCATGCTTAACTGAATTTGAACGAACGATTTCAACTCGTTTAGAAAATCTTATCAATTTTCGATTTGTATTACGTTTCCCCATTTGTGTTGGCGATGAAACAAAAGTCAAACAGGATTATAAAGTTTTACAAAATGATCGATGGATATCTCGAGATTGGCTGGTTCGTGATTATATAGATGTGGAAGATAATGCTTTCATTATCTACACGATTCCATATCCTTTATCTTCGGATTCTTTTCTTCAAACTCATACATTTCTTGCTGCAAAACATCCTGAGTTTGTCGATTTCAAGACTTCTTCAGCTCATTGTTGGGTATGTAAAACTTCAGATGCATTAGCACTTAAGCAGTGTTTACATGGATTCAGTCAAGCAAAACATCTTGATTGGATGTATAAAGCTGAAGTAAGATCTCAATGTCTCATTTTCAAATGTTGATGCGTGAAAAGATAAATATTCTTCTTTTTTAATTGTAGAATTGCCCTTTTGTAACATCGCCATCAGATATATTTACTTATAATGTACAATGGTCTCCAATGAAACTTCGTTCATTGTCTATTTGGACTAATCTAGAAATGCGATTGAAAGATCTAGCTTATACTATTGCATCATTACTTTCTGTTTGTAAACATCTTCGAATTTTAGAAGTCGAATCAGATGATTTGATAGCATGTATTGAACGGAAATTGAAAATTAGTATACCATCATTGGATCATTTACATCTTCATATATCAACAAATTATCGAATACCATATGCAAATGATTTATCGATGTTATTTCCAAACATATCTTATTTGTCAACTGGACATCAAGTATGTCATTTAGACATCAATTTAGCAAATTCAATTCTACATTTCATCAAGACGTTTCCACGTCTACGCCGTTTACGTTTCAATGATTCTATATACATGTGTCCCTATGATATGACGCATTTATCTGAAGATTATGTTGTGCAATTTTTAGATAATAGTGAACCTATTCGATCACGCAAGTCACTTGTGCGATGTTATGACGGAAATCGAATGGTCATTTGGTTTTAAATGGCTCTTCGATTTTGTTTGTGTGCTAATAGAATATATGAATAAAGTGTTGTTATATTCCAAGTATCGCTCATCCTATGGATTCGCAGACGCTTTTCTCAAAGAAATTTGTTATGTTTTATTAATGCAACTGAATTGAATGTATATTTTCATTTTAAGTTGGTTATTCAGATTCGATACTTTACGAAGTTTTTTTCAAACTACCGACACGACGTGACATAAGGATACATATTAGACAAACATTTATTCACATATTTCTCGGTGTTCACAATGTAATTGCTTAATGATATTGCCAAACATTTGTGTACTATACGACTTTTTTCAATAATTTTCTAATACTTAATTTTCCTCATAAATTGAAATTTCTCTATAGTGGACATCATTTGGACTTGCTAAAAGTGACCACTATAGAGAGGTGTCCACTATGCGAGATTTCACTGCATTAAAAAGCATGACTGTAACGAAATAATATTCAATAGATGTTCTAGTTGTTATGAGATTTGGGACAGCTCTCTCGATTTGATGAAACTTATATATGTGAGTAGTGCCTTTGAGCGACTAAACACTGATTTTTATTATAATATAAGGAAAAGAAAAATAAGCCCACAGTACATTACTTGTACATGTATATTTATATGTTCTGAGAGAGAGAGAATATTAAAAAGAAGGATTGATATAAAAGATGTATTTCAGAAGCATTGATAGAGACAGAAGGAAAGAAGATAGGACATGCTATAATGTAAAGAAGATAACGACGAAAGAAGTAATGACCTTGCATCTGTCAATACTCCTCATCAATCCAACAACCGCCATCACCGTGCACGTCCCCATCTCGCCACGCTCGCCCGTCTCCCCTCTATTTAATTCCAAATGTTTATAAATTTATTCAATATCATTTATTGGCACAACCCAGGTCGACTATTCCGATTGTCGGATCCGACGTCTTAAAAAGGTCCCTCTAGTACATACATGTCCAATTTGAAAATTGAATTCAATTGAAATTACAATTTTCAACTTTAGCTTCAATTGAAATTTCAATTTTCAATTTTCAACTTTAGCTTCAATTGAAATTTCAATTTTCAATTTTCAACTTTAGCTTCAATTGAAATTTCAATTTTCAATTTTCAACTTGAGGGTGAGGGTGAGGGTGTCTCTTTGTGAATAGAAAATTGAAAATTGAAAATTGAAAGTTGAAAATTCAATTGAAGCTAAAGTTGAAAGTTGAAAATTGAAAATTGAAAGTAGTGGCGGCGCCACGGGTGGGCTCAGCCCACCCGAAAAGTGTTCAAGCCCACCCGAAAATATTTTTTAAAGTTCCACAAATCATACTAAATCAATTAGCGGCGGCGCCACGGGTGGGCTGGAGGTGGGCTGAGCCCACCCGAGCAAAAATTTCTGACGCCGCCGCTAATTGAAAGTTGAAATTTCAATTGAAGAAAATAATTTCAATTGAAAACTGAAATTTCAATTGAATTCAACTTTCAAATCGGACACTACTGCTCTAGTATAGCTCAAACGACGTCTCGTAACACGTAGAACATTTGACTGGATTTTAAATATATTCGTCGGAATCTGATGAATTTCCGTTACCAGGAATCCCATCGGATTTTGTCGGATCATCGGATCCGATCGGTTCCAACGTCGGATTGGTTCACCTGGGAATGGCATATGTAAACATAACAGTTATAAGGGACATTTATAACACCTGAGTAGCAAATCATTGCAATACATGATTTATCTGTGACGATATATGAGAGTGTTGGTGGATGTTCTTTCAGCATGATGGTACGGTGTATTACCTACACCCTCACATAACGTGCCTTTCTCTTTATTTAACACAGTTTATATAAGGATGGTTACACATGGGAGAACAGAGGGTCAGTGCCCGGTGATTATATAGAATCATCGTATATAACGGTCGATTACCGTTACAGTATCCACTGTTCACGAAGTGGAAGATGAATTTTTATTGCCCTCTGCAATCTACATTCTTGAGATCTATCAACCGATTCGTATTCCCCATATTCGATTTCCGTTGGTCAAACTTTATGGAAAATTGGAATTTCATGTGTTGATACTAATCCAGCTGGATAATACTATCATCAAAATTTTGAAAATTCGACTTCAGATTCGAATTCCCCATACTCGATTACCTTTGATCAAACTTTATGGATTTTTAGAGCGAATTTTCACGGTATGACCCTTTCTTTCAGAAAGGGAAGATTGAACTTAAATCAAAAGAAATCATCGAGATTAAGTTGAAAATATGAATTTCATGGAAAAATATCAATTTTGCAGCATGCTTGTCTGTGGAATTTAGTTTGATGTCATTTCATGTTTGTATCTGTACCGATCTCAAACAATACGGTCCGTATACGGTCGTTAACCACTAATTTACGATATAAAGCAGAGTCGAATACGCCCGTAATATTTGACACAGAATTACGGAGCTACAGTAATGGTATTACGGTATATATACGGCCGTGCACCATGAATATACGGTTCCATATACGATGTCATATTACTGTGTCGAATATTTTTGGCAAATACTGACCGTTTACTTAATAATGCTGTCCATAAGCGGCAAAATTATGACCAAATACGGACAGTCGTATCGATAGATCTGGGTAGTGATATGGCATACATCATTAATAGTTAAATTTTGTAGGTTTACCAATCTGATGAGTTATCAAGTTGAAAGTTTTAAATTTTTAAAATGTTTGTCTTAGTAAAAGTACAGTGCATTATTGAAAGAGATGATTAGAATAACGTTGCCTATTTTCGACGTATGTTCGTCTTGTTCTTCGTATTGTAATGTACAAACTTGACGAAAGTAAAATGTTGGGAAAAGAACTAACTTCTCATATACATAAGACCATTGTATTGTATTCAATTGTTTCATAAATTTTCGTCCATTAAAACTCGTACATCATTTTAAAACAAAACTACAATGGCTACTGCTTCAACTTCAAAGGCATATACAACAGATGATCGGTTCGTTTTTTTTGTTATACTTTCACATTGAGTCTTGAGAATTTGCATATCATTAGATTTGAACTTCTACTAAATCAGCATGATATATCATATGATAAAAGAATAATATTTCAAACGGATATTCGCTCTTTTAAACATTTTCATTATGTAATTTTTCGCAGTACATCTCTAGTGTGATTTCGTTACTACATGTATAGAACGTGATTTATTTATCGAAAGGAAGACAAGAAAAAAGAAAGTTCTATATATCTTCGTATGTCGTCACTGAAGAAATAGTTCGTATGAACCCTATGACCCATGTTCTCTCTAATCGATCGGTTCTATAACGATCATATTTGAGTTCGTTTTTCTAAAAACAAATCTTTAAACACTATGTGTATGTCATCCTTATTTTGATCATGAGACAATGGATCGAGTTGTATTGATATACACTTCATATCCAATTAGGTACAAATGAAATTTCATAAGAACTTCTGAGTAGACAAAAATCAAAAAAAACGGACAGGATATTCGGATTCAGGATGAAAAAATACGTCTAGAACATCATCATAAAAAAAATCGGAAAAAAAATTTTTTTTTGAAAAAAACTTGTAAGTAGAAAAAAGTTCGAAAAAAAACGAACTCGATATTAGGATTCAGAATCGAAAAATATGTATGGAACGTTATTATAGAAAGAATCGAAAAAAAATTTGAAAATATTTGTAACTGTTACCTGATTGGTGTTATTAAACTATAGACTTCTTTTTTGAATTTATTTAAAGATAGATGTCTGCTGTTGTTTAGATTGCCAACTGAAGTGATTTCAAATGTTGAGATGGGCTGTTGTTCGATAAAAAAAAACGTATTGGGCACCAGTGGTGTAGCAAGTTGTTGGTGTCTTGTTGTATTTCTCTCAGAGAATTTTATTTACATTCGACATATCTCGCCTTTGTCATTACCTAATCGTTGCAGCATGTATTTGGTGCAACGAAATTTGGAAAAAATGGCGGATATGTTTTTTAAATACATTTCTAATGAGGGAAAAAAGCATCTTGAAATCGAACGTGTTTGTTTATTTGGTGGAATTGATGCTGCAGGCAATTATTTAACAGATTTAGGAAGAGCAACAATATCATTTTGTCAATCTGTGCCACGTCGATTACTTGTTAACGTGAAATATTGTGAAGCAGATACAGCCAAGTTTTTGTCTTTTCTTAACAAAATTGTATACACTAGTCTTAATATGAATGTGTCAGTTCCTATAATTAAAAATAACGAACCTGACACGTATACAAGCGGTGTGACAGTTTTTGGTGAATCTTTTGGTTCTATTCGTCGAGTTACGTTGATCGTGTCTGATGTTTCAATGACAACACATATAGTCGTACTCGATCCGTTACAAAATCGACTTAACTTAGCCTTCAAATCGTCAAAACCACCAAAGACTTATTTCAATGTGCTGATGCTTGCTAAGAATATCGAGATTTCAACAGTCCATTTGTCTCAACATCCACCATTTCCTTCTTTTCCAACAATGAATTTTTATCGAAATACCACTTTGCATCATGTGTTGGGCAATCTGCAATGTCAATTAGCTGAACCACTTAAAGATTCAAAATTGGTTCCAAATGCTGAAGAGGGAATCACTGATGACGAAAATGAAACAAATTAATAATTTAAATAATTTCTAAAATTTATTTGTATAGTTCTTTTTCTTTAATAAAGTAATTTTCTATGTTAGTTCTCAATCAAAATGTCTGTAATAATTTGTTTTCTAAGTTGAAATGAAAAGAAGATAAATTATTGTCGAAGCACATTTTTTTTCATCAGACTTTATTGTTGTACTAAAACATATGCTTAGACGTTTGAAGACAAATAAAAAGAAAAATGAACTAGCTGAATTTCATCGGCAACTTTATCATCAGCAAAGTCTGATAGACCATACTAGATAAAAATAAAGAAAAACAATTGATCACATACAACAAAATCAGTCAACGATTGTGTTTACTTCAACGAAAACAATA
>Ga0209915_1000765_pt1 | contig 60927 bp, 76 predicted proteins | sample ThiBiot_750_plan_FD_183952 | JGI IMG/M metagenome (GOLD analysis project Ga0209915, IMG submission 183952) | Wastewater bioreactor microbial communities from Cape Town, South Africa - Thiocy_cont_750_plan (SPAdes) | ecosystem: Engineered > Bioreactor > Thiocyanate-remediating > Anaerobic-Aerobic... | reverse complement strand
CCCATTAATAACAAGAATCACAAGAATAAGAAGAACAAAATGTTAACCTTTAAGGTGCTTGACGAATCTCTCGTTCTAAAATTGAAGATTTTTTTCTAAAAATTAATTAAATAGCTTTCTTACCTTGTCTCATAATTACCAACTCTTCAGTTAATGATTGTTGGTTTTTAACTTTCATTCGAATATTACTAATTTTGCTATCTAACTCTTTATTCTATTTTTTAATATTGATTAATAGATGATTCTGTACACACACACACAATGAATATAGAACAAATGCTGTAGCAATGCATTAATCATTCCTGGTATCTACCGTCCTCTAGTCACAAGATTTATCAATGGTTATAGATGTTGTTTAATGAGAAAAGAGGAAAGCAAGGATAAAGCAGCAAAAATCTATATCGTTTCTCTGAATATTCAATGAATCCATCAATAGTTTTCATCAGAATGATTTTGATTATTAGTTCAGAGTATTGATTGAATCATGAACGAGAATCTAAATGAACTTGAAGTTGGTTTACTTTCGAATAATTCACGTTATTCGAATAAAAAAATGAGAAAACGAAAACATCTCGATGCTTTAATTAAATTCCGTTCGACGAAACGAAATTCAAATGAAATCTGTCGAAGTTCTGAAGACGAACTTTTCCTCTCCAATCAAACGTCAATACAAAGAACGAAAACGTATACTTATTATTTTAATATTTATTTACTAAACAGCAAACTTTTCTATTTTAGACACTCGTCTCTCTTCAATCATTGCTATTTTTATTCAAAACAAATAGCATCGTTCTGTTTGATTTGTATTTTTATAATTGTTTGGTAAGAAATTTTCTTCTTGTTATATTTGTTGATTTGTTTCTTCGTAGTATTAGTTTAATATCTGTAAATGTTCAATTGAAAAATCAAGTCGATCGTTTATCGATACGTATCGATGAAAGTAAGAGCGTTCTATTGATTTATAATTTAGTTTTTGAGGTTATTTCGATCAGTTGAAAATCGAATGCCTGATGTTAATATGAAAAATCTCTCTTCGATTCTCGAACAATTTCAAATTCGTCTTAATTTTCTCGAACGTTGGAAGCATTTAATCAAAAATCGATTAACTCAAAGACAATTAGACGAAGAAACAGCAACGAATGTTGAATTCGAATATATTTTCAATGAAAAAATCCAACAATTGGATCAACAATTAGCTGAATTTCGAGTAAATCATTTTCAAATACAAAGAAAACTCTCAAATTAATTCGCATTTTTCCCCTCAGAATCAAATCAAAAGTCTAAATCAAAACACTCCAATTGTACAATTAAATAATCTTGTTCAAAATTCTTCTGATAAAGTACAAATCACAGATTTTTCGAAAGACAAAACTAATCGTTTTTTTTTGCTCGTAGACATCAATCATTCTCAATGAAGTTCAATCGAATCTTGATCAATTGAAATTCCGAATCGATCAATGCAACTGCTCGAGTAAATTTTCTCGAAAAAACAGAATTTATGAGTCACCGTTTATTTTTAGTCATAAAAAATTTACCCACTGTGGAAAAAACCGCCTTTAAAAAACGTGAGTCTATTCAAACGAAGAACTCATTTGTTTTATCTCGCATTTTCTTGAATAGTGTATAAAGAAACAAAAAAACCCACAAATCCGGTCTCGACTTTTCGTGCAGATTCAGTCGAACAAATTGTCAATTGAATTTATTCGTCCGCTGTCTTTCGCAATATATAAATATATTTATCATTCGAATTCGTGTTTTGTTTCGTTTGAAAATAAAAAGAAAACGTTTAATCTCGAATTTCTTTTCTAGATAAATGTCTCAATTGAAACGTCGACAACTATTTGTCGGTGTGATTGATAACAAACAATGGACAAACGAAAGACTACGAGCTTATTTCGTCAAACAAGCGTGCATAGATGATGATCAATATGTAACCGATTGTCAAATGATGTCCTACAATGAAGAAAGATTTCGAGGTGATTTCAAACGAGCAAAATTTTCTTTAATCGAAAAGTCTTTTGTGTTTAGGAAAATCGTTTGCTTTTCTCACATTTACTCATGAACAGTGTGTCGATATTTGTATGAAAAAACGAGATGATTTCTGTAAAGAATACGGCATAACAATCAAACGTTTGCTTCCAGACACGATCTCGAAATGTGAACGACTGACATCGACGCCGGACATCGTCGTTCGAATATCGAACAAAGGTAAAAAAAATGACAACTCGATTAGCTGTTTTCAAGAAAAAGTCTTTTTGTTTTAGACGAATTGTTTACTGAAGAAAATATTCGCTCGTATTTCGGAGCCTACGGGAAAATTCTCGATGTAAAAATGCTCGACGAAGAAAACACAGGCGGAATATGTTTAATCACTTTCGAAGATTTCGATTCATCTGATCGCGTTCTACTCGACAGTCCACATTATTTAAATAAACAAATACTTTTAATACATAAATACACTCAACCAGAATACGTGTCCGGTTTATCACAGTTTCGTTTTATTGATTCGGCGAGAGCGAAAACAATTCAAAAATGGTATCCTTTCGTACGAAATCTAACGGATTTAATTCATCCATTGACTATTATGTATAAAACTCAGTTAGCTTTGATTCGATTGAATATTTCGAAACAAATTTCAACACAAAAACAGAATGTGAATCAATCGAGAGAAGAATTCAGTGAATTTGAAAATCAATTGAATAATATTAAACAAGATTTGATTTGTTTAAGTCAAACAAATCAACAATTACAAGAGCAAATCGAAGAGAAACACAGCAAAAATCAAGAGTTTAAAAAACATATTCTCGCTCAAATCGAAGAACAAAAAAAGAAAAATCAATTATTAGAAGAAAAAATTCGAATGATTGATAAAAATACTTAATTTTCAAGATCTTGTTTTCTATTTCATGAAAATCTCTGTTATACATTAGTGTATGCTTTTTTTTTACTTGACGAATTAATAAATTTTCAACGATGAGATATTGATTATCGATTGTTAGCTTTTAAAATTTGAATTTTTCTCTCAAAAGATCAACATGTTTTACAATGAACGTCAACGACATGAACTCTTCGTCGGCATATTTCGTAAGGATGCTTGGACTTGTTCACAATTACGCGATTATTTCCATCGATTGATTCCTCAAAGTGTCATTCACCACTGTCAAATCACGCCATCGTACAGTGCAACACATCCAGGTTCGTTCGAAATGATTTCGATGGTCTTTGAACTATCTTTTCGTCTTAGATTCTTGTTTTGCTATTTTAACATTCGATTCGATCTCGAGTGTTGATCAATGTTTACAAAAACGAAATGAAATTAGAAATGAAATTCATCTTCTCGTCAAACGAAACCTTGCAGATGCGCCTAAATATCAACGACCCATTTCGACCAATGTCTCGATTCACATCGAACGATTTGGTTAGTTTATATAAAACCGAACTTCTTAATTGATACGAATCGAATTGATTTTAGATGAGCAGTTTAATTCAAACAATCTTTTGAGTTACTTTCAAATGTATGGCGCCATTCGTCAGTGGAAAATCGTTGATCCAGGACGAACATTCCTTGTCGAATTCGAGGATTATGATTCCGTTGATAGAATTTTTCTTGACAATCCACATTATCTTAACTGTCAATTGATTTCCATTGAGAAACATTATCCGGTGCATGTTGATAATTCAGATAGGAATTTTCTGAGACAAAAATTCACCGATTTGAAAATGTCGATTAGTCGATTCAATGATTTTTATCAAATTCAATTGATGAAAAATCAAAAATTCATCGAACAGAATTTCGTTCGAACTGAAACACATTTGTCAGATATCATTGCAAGTTATATTCATCTCAAACAAAATCTCGATTTACTCCATCGAACAAATGTTCAATTACGAAACAATATTAAACAACGAATATTTCAAAATCGAAATATTCTTCAAGAATACGACAATCAGCTTCAATTGCAACGATTTCTCAATGATTCATTAAAACAGATTATTTCTCAAGAATTTTCCTAAATTTGAAATTAGTTTTTTTTGTTGTTATTAGTCTTTTTTATATGAAATTAGTCCCGTGAATATGAAAACAAAAACCCGCGCTTGAATAAAATCATTTTTGAAACAAAAAAAAACATTTTTTTTCCTGCATGAGCATTCTTGGTCGACGCGTGCGAACCAAAAAGAAACTTCAATATGAATTACCACGTTCATCAAATATTCAAAACAACGAACATGATGCTCAGCAAATCAAACGGAAAGCTGATGAGGGGTGAGGGTGAGATAACCCCAGTAATTATTTGTTCAAGTCTTAATAAAATCCTTTGTGCAGTATAAAGCAATTACAAAAGAAAAGAGAAAGACAAGAAATCCAAAGAGATTATCAAAATGAGCAAGTACTCATTGTAACGGGTAAAATGGCCCGCGAATCTATTGACTGAAGAAATAATCTGTATACAACAGAATATATAGACAGAAGTAGAGGGAGGAAAAGCTGACTTGAAGTAGGGTGAGAGTGAAATATTCAATAATAAAATTAAATATATATATATCATCGAAACCTTTTTGTTTTATTTAAATTGAATTGTACAAATACAAGAACGACAAATAATGAACAAGAAGTGAACAAATAATAATAATACAAAGAAAATATAGCCACATTTTTTTATTTAGTTTCTTTTTACAATACGTATGCCTTTTACAACAGTTTTTGTGATCTAAATAATCAAAATTGTGATTTGTTTAATTTCTATTCGTCGAATAAACATGAATATTAATTGAGATTAGCAGGTGGTGGGGTTTCGAAGTGCTGGAATAAAATAATCGACATCATTTGAAATTTGCCAAAAGTATCAATATGGGCCCAAAACTTTGCAGCTGAATCAACGTGATCGTAACTAAAAACAAACATATAATGACACAATACAGCAAGCATTTGCTTACTAGATTTCGAAGTTAAGCCATTCCACAGATGAGGGTGACTGATGAAGTCGAATCTTTACTATTGAACCAAATGGAACTGCGATTTTTTGCAATATATCAGCTATAGCTATAAATTAATGAGTAGTGAATACGAAAAAAAACGAATACCACTTCATTTACCTTGCCAACCATCACCGGCTGAGCTAATAATCTGACCTGTGACTTGACTCAAGCTATGACGAACTACCTAAAACATTACGGAAAAATTAATCGAATGTCTTTCATGATTATAAAGAGGAAAATATAATAAGTAGAAAACACAAAAATCAGTGGAAAGTTGAACATACTTCTTCAACAACACACATGCTTATATGAACGTCAAAAACGCTTGTGAAGAAGATCATACGCACCTGAGGTTCACTACTATGTAATCCATTCTTTCGATAGTGATACCCAGGACGAAAAATCCGACTGTCGGATCCCGTCGGATTCACCATGGAAAATTGTCGAATTTTGTTAGGATCCGATAAGATCTTGTGAGGCATGTTCGCCCTGGGTAAGTTTGCATCTTAAACAAACAATAACTTTAGTCTTTTGTTGAAGAATGCACATATTAGTCCCCTATTTACTTATTTATTCGTCGTTTGAATTATCTCTCTGATTTTCTATCGTTTCACTATCGTACATAGATTATATATTATATAGTCAGGCGAGTTATAATATAGAAAAGAAAAAAAAATCTATCATCAAACATGAAAATGAAGTTTTTTCGTGCCTTATTTTTGTAAATATCCCGACTGAAAACGAACTAACAGACGTATTTTTTCAAGTGAATCATTAGTTCAACGAAAAAAGCGAGAAAACGTAAACATTTCGATGCTTTTTATTAATTTTGTCATTCAAATCGAGGAACGAAAAACTTGGTCTTTGAAATCTTGTTTTGTATATACAGCTTCATTTGATAAATAATAAACAAAAGCATAGCTGACGGGTAAAATTGAATCCAAAAGACGAAAGAGAACAAGAAACACAACAGATATGTCAACTACTTTTGTTTTCTTTGTCTTTCTTTTACTTTTCTTTTATTCTATTTCCTTATTCAAATGTTCTAAGACAAAAATTTCGTAAGAAAAGAGAAAAAAATGCACCATTTTGATCCAATACTCATCAGCAAACATTGATGTTCTTGACTAATCGTTAATTATTAGATAGTTTCCAAAAGTATTCAAATCAAAATATCGACATGCATCACTGAATCAAATTTTTGAAAAGCTAAAAAGAAAAGCAAACACTATCACTTATTGATTATTTTTCGAAAAGATCAACATGTCTACCAATGATCATTAACGATACGAGGTTTTCGCTGGCATATTTCGTCATAATACTTGGAATTGCTCATCATTATGTGACTATTTTCATCGATTGCTTCCACAAAGTTCAATTCATCGTTGTCAATGATTTCTAAATATTTTTCTTAGATTATTCGTTTGCTATTCTGATATTCATTTACTTGTCAAACGAAATCTCGAAGATACGCCCAAACATCAACGATCGATTTCAGAACATATTTCTGTTCATCTCAAACGATTTGGTTTCTACATACAAAAAACAACAATTGTCAATCGATGACAATCGAATTGTTTTTAGATAAAGATTATAATATGCAGAACGTTTTGACTTATTTCGAAAAGTATGGTTCTATTCGTGAATGGAAAATAGTTGATCATGGTCGAACATTTCTCTTGCATTTTGATGATTATACCATTCCGTTGATAGAATCTTCCTTGATCGACCATATTTTCTCAATCATCAACTAATCACTATTGACAAATACTATCCCGAAACTATGAATAGTTCAAAACGAGATCATATTACAAAGAAAATATCTGCTTTGGAAAGTTCGATTTATCAATTTCAATGGAAACAAAATCAAACATCTATTGAAAATAATTACCTTCGACAAAACATTCATTTATCCACAACGAACAAAACTTATATTCATCTCAAACAAAATCTCGAGCTACTTTATTGAATAAATCTTCACTTGAAAGATATTATTTCGCAAATTCTTCAAATGAAATCTGAGTAGATTTTTGTTTTTGTTTGTTTTTCTTTTCTAAATAAAACATTTGTCAAAATATAAATACAGAAAACACGCGCTTCAATATTCAGTAGTTCGTTTTTTTTTCTCCTTGATGGGCATTATTCGCCGACCTGTCAGACGATTGAAAGATACTTTTCAATATGCTAAAACATATAATGAAACAGATGAATTATCAAATCTCATTGGTCGACATGTGCGAACCAAAAAGAAACTTCAACATGAATTACCACGCTCATCAAATATTCAAAACAACGAACATGATGCTCAGCAAATCAAACGGAAAGCTGATTTAATCAAAGAATTACAACGATTTTTTGAGAATCATGACTCGTGTCCGCAAGTCAATAACCTTTTTTCTCCCAAGTCAAACACTAACACAAAATCAACATCTTCTCATTTCCTTCATTTCTACAACTTCTTACATCTTCTCGATAATGCATTTTTCTCTTCAACATGCTTTACAATTTGTTGTCTCGGTACACTATTGAACAAACAAAGAAGCCTCTCGATTCCACATTATTTAACTCATATATTTCTTCGAAGTTTATTTTTAAATACTTGTCTTCATTTTTCCTCTCGAAAAAGTCACGACATTGCCTTTCGATTAATCATATCGATTTTTCATCTCATTGTTGAATACACAATTGATTTCGAGAAGAAACCTTTGCTCTGAATCAACATGCTTCTTTTTTAATCGATTATGCAATGTAATTTGAACCAGCCGTCTCTTTAGACAGATGCCCAACATTCATTAATCAATCGAGACAAAGTTCGAATAAGATGATCACAGAACGAAACACAACACAATCAATTGAGCTTATTATCCCAGCGAAAGAACAAATCAAAGATATGTTCTTAATTGGCACAAACAATTAACTTAAACCTTTTACAGTTCATTTCTGTTTTGAATATATAACTCTTCTCGAAAACAGAATCATTTCAACTGATTATCCATTCGAAATAAAAGAAAAAAGAAAAATGTCTTCAAACAAAACTCAAAAATGGTCATCATCCACTTCATTAACCAAAATTCTTACTCGTATTCAACGTACTCTTTCATTTTCATCAAAAAAATCTCAACAATCATTTAAAACCAATAATAAAAAGGTCAAACCAATCGAACCTGTCATTAAAGTAAGTTCATCATTCGCTCGTTCGTCGATCTATCTAATTTACTCATCATTATTCTAGAATGTTAACTTTGTTCCACAAAGTGCTCCTATCGTCCGTCGACAAGCTCCACAATCCATGAACAAAATGTTTTATTTACAAAATATTAAACAAGAAATTCATCATTCGCCAATGATTTATCGAAATATGTACGTTCGAAATCACATCGAAGAAGAAAACAGCAGCATCAACAACGACGATGATGAAGAAGATTTTTCACGTTACTCACTTCAACCGAATTTATCCCTATTCAATGTTAGCAACGAAGATCTGCATGAATTCGATCAATCGATCCCTCAACAAATTAATTGTCTCGACGATGTTTTTCATTCAACTAAAATCGATGAACGTTATTAATTTTTTTTGATTAATCTTATTTAAAAATAAATTATTTTTCTGTTCTGCTTAAATTGTTCTTTTGCTTTATTTCTATCAACAGTCTAAATGAGAAGTAAAGAGCAAGTCAGTAGCGCATCGTAATGATACAATGCTCATCGTTTTACATAGGTTTGACATTCTACGTTCGTCGTAATCGACGTACGGCTGTGAGAGAATAACGAGTAGGAATGAATAAAACCGCACTTCGAATAGGCGTCATCGTATAGTTAGTCCTGTTACTTGCTCTTTCTTTTTATTCTTTTGCGTGCACCAATGGATGTGTTATAGTTGCGGGCGCCTTGATGAATTGCCTGGAATATTACGTCAGTTTTTCTCTTTTTCTCTTTCTCGTTTTTTTGCTGTTCTGTCGCTCGTGAGTGAGTAGGTAGCCGCACACGTACGTCTATACATATATCGTGCAAGTCAGTAGGAGAATATTGTGTCGAGAAGAGAGAAGAAAGCTTTTCTTCTTGTAGTTGACTGTAGGAGGCAATCATTTACCCGATTTTGTGTGTACATAGAGAAGCTTTTCTTTTCGATTAATTCGGATTTTTTTGCATGGAATTACTTCGAGTTGTCGATCGATTTTCGGGGATTTTATCGTTGGCTGATGTTCGAACGAAATCGGATGATTTTCTCGTCGATCGGCTAAGTTATAAATTTACAACGGCAATGCTTTCTGCATTCGCTGTATTATGTGGTGTGAAATCATTGTATACAGTTCCAATTATCTGTTGGATACCGGCACAATTAAGGAGATATGAACGAGCGATAACGGCGTATTGTTATGCAAATAATACGTATTTTGTGCCGGATGACCGACGTGTTCCGTCATCGATCGAAGAACGATACGAAGGTTTGATTATTTATTATCAATGGTTGGTAAGTAATGAACAGTTGATTGAAAGAGTATCGATGGATCGTTCGTTGAATTTTTTTGATTTATTAGCCATGGATTCTTGGTGTGCAAGCATTGTGTTTTTGTTTACCGAAATTAGTTTGGTTCTTGGCAATTTCGAATAGTCGACAAGATGTGACATCGATCATTAACGAAGCGAATGCGTTAAATGGCGTTCCAAATTTCGAAAAATCGAAACCACCGTCAAAATATCGTGAAGATAAATTAAGTTATTTGACATCTCAATTATTTCAACGGACAGATGGCGATATTATTGCTCATGGTCGTCGAGCTACAAGTCGAATTCTCACATGTTACTTCATGATTTGTTATATTGGCGTGAAGATTTTATATTTACTTAATTGTTTATTTCAAATCGGAGTCATTCATGTTATGATTGGCACACGGCCATTTGGAATCAGTGGTTTCAATTATTTGAAACAAGATACTTTAGATACACATTTCATATCTCAATTCAAGAAAAAAATGAGCTCAGGCATCACGGAATTAATCGATACAAGTTCGTTTCCTAAACGTACACTCTGCGATTTTACTTTTCGGGAATTAGCAAGCAATCATGCGTATACAGTCGAATGTATTCTCCCATTGAACATCATCGTCGAAAAGATCTATGTGTTCTTATATCTTTGGTTTATTCTATTAGGAGTGATAACATTTTTGGATATTATACGATGGATTGTTCATTTAATAAATTTCCTTGTTAGTAGTGATGGATCACGTGAACATTATGTGCGAACCCATTTAATCGACCGACGAAAGTACAATGACGAAGCAATTAAACAATTTGCTCATAAGCAATTAACGGGAAATAATTATTTTCTATTGAAACTCCTATCGAAGAATATCTCGACATTTATTGTTGTTGATATGATAGATTATTTTTTTAGAGTCAAAGCTTGTAAGAATAAAGATGACTAATCGATTCGATTGTACAAAAAAAGTGTCTTTTTCTTTCTTTTTTGATGAAATAAAATTGTTAAAGTTTGACAAATTTTATTCAATTGATTTCAAATTAGTTCATAAATAGAAAGGTCGACATATACACACACACACACACACAAGGAGACCAGATACAATTTGGTTTAGTTTTTTTTTTAAAGAAAGAAGAAGTAGAAGCACCATTTCAATGCACACGACTAGTCAAGCAAATAAAAGATCAGTTCGAGAACGAGCGTTGGAGCGGAACGTGAAACATTGTCGGACGCACGCATCACAATTGGAATCATATGATCATCGAGTTGACTCAAGAAAAATGCCGGCAATTGTTCACCATTCGAACCGGCGATATACGATGCCTATGAAAAGAACAAAAAACAAAAACTTGATTTTTCTATTTTTGCTTTTTTTTGTTTTGTTGATTTACATTGTCTCGATCAATGGTAACACGTAGACCTAATTTTCGACATTTAGCTTCGACGAGCATGTCGAGATAAGGTGTTAGTGCTTGAATAAAAGCTTTTGCTAACGAATCAGCTAGACGTGTAGGATCGAAAGATTCGTTGTTGTTTAGATAACATTCGAGAAAGAATAAATCCGTCCAACGAAGACGAAATTGCGGTGAACGTTGACCAGCATAATGAATTCGAGAATTTCGAATACCATCCATTGGAAAATTATCAATAGGCGAACGAATTCTATTTGAAAAATAAAATCAAAACAAATATTCAATATTGAAACTATCGATTTCGATCGATCTACCCTCGATTGACATCATTATCCTCATCAACCCAGAGAAATTCGACTAATTGTTCGCTTGAATTTCTTTTAATTGTATTTCCATCAATAGAATCTTTTTGTTCGTCAGTAAGAATCGCTCGTGCTTTAGCTAATACTGCATAATCCTTTCGTTCTTTCAAACATTGTTTCAACACTTTCAAAGCATCACCATCGATTTGTAACATAATTCCGTCTTCAATCGTATTCACTTTAGCATTCAGATTAGTATTACTCGATGAAAAACTGCTTCCACTGCCAACTGGCATGTCCAATGGCGAACTTGATGGACTGTCACGTGAACGAAGACTTGCATTGACAACGAGAAAATTTCCACCGATCATCGACTGATCTGTATCGGTATCGAGAGATGAGAATAATCGTGTTTCATATTGTTGATTATTGTTATTGTTTTGAATTGTAACCAAACGTTTCGAATGAAGTTCTCGATTGATATTCATTATACCGAAACTTAAAGCATGCGGACTACTTTGTTCAAGTGCTTTTAGGACATCATCGTGACGATTTCGTGGAATACGAATTGAAACTGAACCTTGACTACCTATCGAAATAGCTAAACCACGTATAATTGGTAAAATATAGGTATAAGAACGGAAATCCTGTGAAAAGAAAAGAAAATATTCGAGTTTCTTTTTTCTGCTGATCAGTTTTAGAAGAGAATTACGCAAAGTAAGCTCATTATCGTATTTTGTGTATCGCTAAACACGGCTTCTCGATTGAGAACATTGAATAATACCCATGGATAACCTATAAACAAAAAAAGAAGAGTAAAATCATACAATATAAACTCAATCGTCGTTTTACTTTGATACTCGTAACCTAATCGAACGAGCAGTCTCAATGGAAAACATTGTGCAGTTGGTAATTCGAGTCGATGAATTAGAATTCCGAATAGATACGGTGCATCTGGAAATAAACTGTGCGTTGCTGTTGGATCGGATAGGAAAAGAAATCCAGCATGATTTGTTGTTCCAAGAAATGAATTCGATGCAAGTGAAATACCCAAATGACGAACAAATGAACCTGAATTTCAAATCGAATCGAATGAAATCTTATTCCTATTCGATTGTTTTTTTTTGATTTACCTTTAGTTGCATCGAGATATAATTGATGTATATGAACAAGAAGATCGGAAATGAGTTCGTTTGCTTGACTTAGATTTTCATCAAATATAAAAACAAGTTCATCTTGCGCAACCGTACATAGACCACGTGTTGAAAATATCCAACATTGGCCATTATTTTGACGAGTTAAATAGCAATTAACTTAAAAAAATAAAGAAAAGCAAATATTGATATTTATGTCAACATAATTTCTTTTTTTTTTTACAGTTGTCTGTTATTTTGCTTATAACAGTTAGATTATTATGAATACGAAATTCAACAGCTGGTTCATTCGGATCTAGATAAAACAAAGAACGAACAATAAGAATATCGAGTTGATTGACAAGTCAAACCTTTCAATAGTCGTATTTTTTCTTCAAGTTCTTCTGACGTTAATGTTTCTATTCGAAATACGATTTTCTTTTTATTACCTATTTATCAAAAAATCGAGATGAGAAAAGCAAACCTGCTTTGAATGAAGATATTTGATCAATATCATTTTCATTCGAACGTAGTCGAAGTGGAGATGCAGTATTCGTTGCTGCAAGTGTTGCAGTTGCGTTTGTTTCAGCACCGGGTTTAACACCATCGTCGAATGTAACTGATTTTTTATGTTCGGATCCGTGTCGACCGAGAGAATGAGCAGCCGATTCGGAATTTGAAGCACCTAAAAGTACATTTATTTGTCAATTTAAACAATCCGATAGACGAGTTTAAATATAGAAAATAAGGAGAAAAAAAGAAGAAGAAAAGAATGAATACTCGATGAGTTCACGCGCACATACACTTTTTTCATTATTCGTTTTCTTTTTCTATAGAAAATAAAATCACCTCCGTAAGCTCATGTAAAAGAATAATAAACTTAGATAGAATAAAAAAGAAAAAAGTTACTTCATTTCATTCTTTTCTCTCTTTTCTTTAGGATTTTTTTTGTATACACATCATAAATCAGAAAAGTAGTGTACATAGAAGAAAAACTGAGAGTAGCATTTTCTAGTCTTCGCTTATTTAAATATAAACTTCTTCAAAAAGAAAAGCAAGTACAGATCAGACTGAGAGAAAGTGAAAGAAGTTCTAGAAAATCTTCCCGAAATAACCTTCATCTGCTGGATATTTGAAAGAGAAATAAACGAAAGAGGGAGGGAGAGAGAGAGAGAGCGAGAGCGAGAGATTGAGTGGATGCAGGCATGGTTGCCAAACAGTAGGGAATCTCTGTTATTTTATTTAAATTAACAAACTCCCATCATGCATTACAATTCTTTTCGATTTCATAACTATTAGTTTATTCGTATTGATAAGAACGTCAATCAGATTTTCAATTGAACATTTCTTTTTCGATAATCAATGGGAACTACTTATGAATATACCTACGAATACGAAGTGACTGACTCGAGTAAACACAATCGAAACGCGGCGAATACAGGCAGTCATACACAACGTACTGGTGGCCATCAATCAACCTACGCTCCGTCACATGCATCATTGAATCGGCCAGGCGGCATGGATCCTTTAGTCAATTTACAGAAAGATCGTATTTGGCATAAACTCTACGATCCACCGAATTCAGATAAATCTCCGCAAGAAACCGAAGCACAAGTAAGTCGAACACAAACGAACGCTTTCATTTTTCAATTAGATAAGATTTTAATGACAGAAGAATTCTTTTCTTCTTCGTCGTCGATGACATCGAGAGCAATTTAAAATAGTTTCAACGATGCCTCTCGTTTTCTTCTTCTTCTTTTCTTTTATTATAAAATCGGGAATCGTATCGCTTTTGATTTGTCGTGACAACGAACAGAAACACATATACACATTTTATGTCTCTAAGTGAAAGCAAGACAAAGAGAGAAAAAGAGAAAATAAAGGTTGCGAAGGTGAAATCACACACTACCAAATAAGTTTACTTCTCTCTCACTTTATTCGTTCGTTGAGATTTAAAAAAAAAAGAAAAAGAACGCAGTCTAATATAATATGATCAAAATTGGAAAAACAAAAGAAGAGAAATCGTTTCTTAGCAAATCTGTGTCATTCAAATTTTGTTAGAAAAAGCAAAAAAAAGAAAGACAGAAAGAAAGAAAAAGAAAAAGCGAGCAATTATGTAAACGAAAGAACTTTTTTCTTCTTCTTCTCTTGTTCGGTCTTTTTCACACTAGTCTTAGACGTGTTTGAAAATAAAAACTGCAAAAGAAATCGAATACTTGTAGGTATGTTAAAACAAAGGAAAATGAGAAGCGAAATATTCAATCATGATATCATTTATCCGATATTCATATTGATATCAAACGCAGACGTAAACCGCACAGCATGTTTTTCAGTTTGGACAAACGAACAAGCAATGATCATGTAAACGAGACATAGAAACAACCGATTGATTGACTTTTTCGATTTCCTATGAGAGATATTCGGGTTTTTTTTTCATTTTTCGCTAGAAAATGGCTCGTCGTCAAGATCGAAAAGTTATTAAAATAGAAGCAGCGTACGGTTCGGATCGACAAACAATCATTGTTAAACGTAATTACGATTTACGCGTACGTGATCTTCAAGAAGATGCATCGAAAATATTTAAAATGCCTCTTGATCAAATAATTCTCTATTGGAAGGTGAATTCATCGATTGGTCTTTTGTTTTTTGCATCAAATAGAAATCTTATGTTTTTAGGGACGAAATATTTGCGATACGCCAAACGAACTTTTAGAAACATTAGGCATTGAAAACAATCATCAAATGCGTGTCTGTCGAGAAGATGATCCAGCTCAACAAAATAGACGACGTGAATTACGTTCTTATGCAACAAGTGATCAACAATATCCACCATCCAGTGATACATATAGACAACAGCAAACACAACCGCTACAACAACAATATTATACACAATATCAACAACCATATGACCAACAACAGTTTGGCACTAGTCCACGGTAAGATGTTCGAAATGTTTTCTACTTTCCGATGAAGAGGATGAAAACTACACCTTTTTATTTGTCCAATGGGAGAAACGAATGTTTTATCTGAGAAATAAATGCCATTTTTAAAGTACTTATACTCAAAAGAAAAAGAAAAAGGAGTACAAAACTGACGTCAACATCCATTATTTTCTTTGTCTAAATTCAGTTATGTTTCCAATTGTGGTTGTACACACAGTTATTACAATAATTGTAACTGTTGTTGTCATCATGGATCGTAAGTGTTTTCTTTATCAATCGTAAAATTTATTGATTCTAATCGATCTCTCTCTATATATTTTTTCCTTTCCTTAATTTATCCGCATGCTTCAGGCATTTTCATTACCGTTCAGAATAAGACAAAAACAACAACAACAACTTCTAGTTTTGTTTTTCTCCCAAAAATATTTCTCCTGCTAAATGCTTTTCTACTAATCCACCATTGTTTAGTGCTAATTATTATCAACAAATGCCTAATCCGAATGTTCAAGCACCGGTTGCATCGACATTTGTTCTTAATTTACAAATTGGTTTCGGTGATCGACTTGAAGGTCTTGTTATTGGTCGACCACATCCAATAACAATCTATGATCTTCAAGTTGAATTACAACAACGTTTTAATATTCCTGTTCTTGAACAAAATGTTTCGTATAATGGAATGCCATTAACACAATTTCCTCCTGATGCTTCACTTGATACACTTGGAATTTTAAATAATTCATTTATTTCACTTTGGTATAGAAATTCAGCACCATCTCAACCACCTCAACAACAGCAACAGCAACAGCAACAGCAACAGCAACAGCAACAACAACAACAACAAGCAACATACTATAATGATCCATCTCAGTCAGCATACGCCGGTGCTGCTGCAGCTGGTGGCGGTTATAATGATAATTTCTCAAAGTAAATTTCGACTAGATTTCTATAAACAAATCTTTAAACTAAATATATCAACCAGTAGTAGCGATTCAACGCAAAATGGAAATAATCAAGATGTACTTAAAATCGAAGTATTTCACGGTAAATTGACGAAAAGACAAAAGCTAAAATCAACTATAACTTTCTCGTTTTTGTTTTTCGCTAAGGTTCCGATCGACATGTACTTATTTTACGTAGTACAAATAATTTACGTATTGCTGATTTAATGGAAGAGTTACAACGTATAACAACAGTTCCTGTTCAAAATCAGAAACTTTACTTTCGTGGTCAAGAATTACAACAAGCACGTGACCGTACATTACGTGATGTTGGCATCGATAATAACGCTCAAGTTCGATTAATTGGCGATCCAACTAAATCTCGATATGAAGCAATGATTTCAGGAACACGAAATTGAATTCATTTATTCAACAGAAATACTTAAACAAGACTTTTTTGCTGAACATATCATATTTTTTTTTCTTTTTATTTCGATTAACAACCTTTCTTTTTCTTTTTTTTTGCTTTTGCTCTTGTTATCCGTCCATTCTTAGCCCAAACAAATCAATCGATTAAGTCTTGTAAATAAATAGAAAAAAAAAACACAAACAAATTTCATTTCGATCTCGCGCCCTTTGATCTAATCATTCGATGAAATTACAAATTCGATACGGTTCCGATCTTCATGAAATTTGTCTCGCCAACAAACATGACCAATTTCATGTTCAAGATCTTCTCGAACAAATCGAAAAAGATCTTCAAGTTCCCATTTCCAATCAAAGTCTCATGTTCAAAGGTCAACGAGTAGATCAACAAGCAACAACAACAAATCTCAATGATCTCTATATATTCAACAATAGTAAATTAATCCTAACCGGTACACAACAACAGCAAGTGCAGAATAAAGATTGTTGTCTCGATCATGAACCGAAAAAACACGAATTGTCGTCGATTCCACCAACTGGTTTTACACCTGAACCGAATAAAAATTACGAGTAAATCCCCTAATTCTCTCGAGTTCAAACTCAATGTATGAAGTTATTTCCCTAAGGTACTATACGGTTCCGTACAAGACTGATCTCGCAACACTCTTTCAAACGATTTCACCGTCAACATCGAATGTACATTGAAATTTACCTGTTCTCTTTCGTAAAACCGATGAACGAGGTTTTTGGTTATTGCGCATGTAATTCCATAGATATTCGACTAAATATACGATGAATCGAGAAATAAAAACGAGAGAGAAAATGAAATGAGTTTTACCGTTTTGTATTGTTCGAACACAATCATTACAAGCTCGATCTTCTTTACTATCATCGTGAATTAATTTAATCTTTTGCCAACAACATGACGAACAAAAGACTTTGCCACAGGCACGACAATGATGTCGACGACGAGTTAAAGAAAATTTCAATGTACATTTCATACATGTTGGAGCAACATCATCACTAATCCATTCAGGAGCCACTGAACCGAGTCGTTTTTCTTCTTCAGTTAAATTTGCCCATTCACGTTCGACACGAATCAATTCTTCATCAGCAGGCATTGCACTAGCAGCTTCTGCTGCCTCTGTGTTTACTAATACTGTTGTTGATTGTAAATCTTGTTGAGAAGGTTCGATTTGCTCGTTTGCTGTTGATACGAGCGTGTCTTCTGATTGTTGTTGTTGTTGTTGTTGGGCATTGACAATATCTTTGAGCAAAGAATCGACTCGATCGATTTCTGCCGGAGTTAATTGATGAATCTCTTCATCAGGTACGTCGATACTAGCTAACATATCATCAAGAAACCGAAAATCTTCTTCATTGGTCGTCGCTGTCGTCGTCATTGGTATCGAAGGTGAAAGAGGAAATTCTTTTGGCTCAACATCAGTTAAATCAGGCTGTTGTTGTTGTGTTTGTTCGTCGTCACGTTTATCAAATATTTCCGAGAGAATATTTTTAACTAAATCAAAATCTTGTGCCGGCGCAGACGTCGTCATTGTTGAACTTATTTGAGACTCATTGATTGGTTCTTCGCATAAAGCTTCTATAGATTCTTCTGTATTATTGCTATTGTTATTTTCGTCATCACATGGCGTGAAAACAAGTTCAGATGATGATGTTTGAAGTGTTTCCATCTCGTTCACCGGTAGATTAGGAGTTACATAATCCTATCATAAGAAAATTGTTTTATAAAAATAAACAAAAACGAATGGATCTACTTCGAAATCAGTGTTTGGTGGCGATGATGCATTTATAATGCTATCAACGCTGTGTAAAATGACTGGTGTTTGGTTGTTTTCATGTGGAATAACATCGGGTTCATTTTGAAAGATCGATTCATTTGTAATTTCTGTGTTTTCAATCACCGGAATGAATGCTAATTGTTGTTGTTGTTGTTGTGGTTGTTCTGCTGCTTGTGTCTGTTCGATTGGTGTCGATAATAAAACCGAATCATGTGTCTCATCGAGATTTCCATTTGGAACGGCTGTTAAATCAGGTAAGAGCACAGGAGATGATGATTGTTCAAGTGTATGTTGTAAAATCTCTTGTCGAACTTCAAATTCAAGTTGTTCGACAACTAACGGCAACGACGATGCTAAATCATCTTGTTGACCGATGACATCTGGCAGAACATTTGCTGTTATTGGCACGGGCTCGGGAGTGGTATAAACAGTTGAATTGGCGTATAAATCTTCGAGATCTTGTTTGATACGTTCATTTTGATCATCGTTTTCGTCGGGATTATGATTTGACGTATTGGCAAATGGATCAAGATCGAGTAAAAGTAAATCGTCATCGGATTTTCTTATAGCTGAAGCCGATGGAGATACTTGCGTAGTTTGACTGGCATTTTTCTCTTCATGATCCGACTGATTGACTAAAATGAAAATGTCAAATACGATACAAAACTATTTGACATAAACCACGCACATCGATCTTACGCGTCTTTTCTAATTGATCAAGAACGGCATCAATATCAAAATCCATCTCAATAAAGAGATAAAACAACTATTCAGAAAAATTAATCTTAAACAAATACATAGTTTTTTTTTGTAAAATCTATCGAATATCAGTATCTGGACTTTGATGAAATACCAGGCATAGTATCAAGTAGGCAAGAGAAAAAAAAACGAGAGTCGAGATAAACGAAATGCCAATGGCTGAGAGAAAAAAACACTGCGTTGAATGCGTGACTCATCTTTGGACTTGTCAGTTGTATTTAAATTTGTCACTGAACGAATATCAATCGTTTTTATTGATTAAAATTTCGTTTTTTTACTCATTATTTTCGATAATCTTTTCATATTCGTCATAGAATATTTATTCAATATAGTGGTTTGTTAATTCTATTCTAATCGGTTCATATTTTCGACCAATCGGATATTTAAATTCACAACAACTACCTATTCAATGACTAAACTCAATGTCTTTCGTTGAGTTTTCATTATCACTTCATTCATTCACAGCTATCAAACGTTTTATGTCTTCTAAGAACAAATAACCTTCGAATAATAGGATCGTCTAAGTCTCTCGGATGATCAATAAAAGATTCGACATTGTTTTTTTTATGAGTCTCATCACGTTTTATCTTCTTTAGTCACACACACACACACGCACATCTGTTTGTTTTTATTTATTTATTTCAAGGGACAACATCGTCTGTAATGTTTAGTAATCAGGAATAAAAATTCTTATATCGTCATCATTTTTTTCCTTTAAACTATTTACATAAAATACAGATGGTGCAACTTAAGATGTCATTAGAGCAGAAAAAGAAGAAGAAGAAGAAAGTGTAGCCTTGATCTGAGCAATGCAAGTATTTCTTTAAAGATTTAATTAAATATCGAATGCATCACTCCCGTCTGTGAAATTTTGACACGAGTTATTGTTGAGATACTTCATCGTTAATTAACAATTAAAAAAATCTTTTCTTTTTTTTGTAGAAATGAACACTTCTTCGTTTTTCAATTGGTTATCGTTGTTGACCAACCTGTATCGATGCAATGGTTCATCAATTTTTCTTCTGTTTCATTGTGATCATGTCTCCAGTGTGTGTTCGTGATGCTTTACATTTATTTCCCCTCTTTCCTTCCTATCGTATTCTATCAATGAACTAGTACATAGAATGATCATAAATATGTATATATAAATATATTCGATAGAGTATTAGTTCATTTTGAATCGAATCTGTATTTGTAATTAGAATAATTAATCGAATATTGTCGAGAGATTAGAATTTGATATCGATCTAGTTCGATTTGACATATTTTATCCATTAAGTAAACGCGTAACAGATTTTTTCCCCCTATTTTCTTACGCAAATAACAATTAATCTCGTCATTGTCTTCTTTCTTTCTTTTTGTGTTTTGTATTCTATTAGTTAATTTAGAAAATTAGATGAACATATGGCAAATGTCATGCCTTTATGTTCTATAGATGAACTATTAACGTTCATCCATGTCGTTATTATTGATTAACCTTTGTCTACATTGAAACGTGTTATTTACGAATTCGTTTCTTTTTCGAAATAATCTTTCTTCTTCTTCTTCATTCGAATCAATGGAATGTTGCTTAGTAGCCAATTTCTATTGATAAACTAATGCTAAAACAACAAACTACTTGTCTATTCAAATAGAACTTTCGATGAATGTAATTTTTTTCTCTTCTACAGAGTGAATCGATTGGTGCTGGTGTTGTCTCATTTGCTCTTCGTTCCTTTTCTCTCTCTCGTTTCTTCTTTTTCTTCTTCTTTTTTGTTCAATTTGATGTGCACGTTTGCCCTTCGTCGAAGCGCCTTCGCCATACTTGATTATTGCATTAGTTAACATTTTTTTTGGCGACGCGATATGAGTGCGAAGGAAGCACAATTCGTTATAGAAAAGGAAAAAACTCATCTTATGTAATTCATTCTCATACCCAAATGGTCTAATATGCATGTGCGTCTGTTCAAAGTGCGCAACTGATCATTTCTGCTCTATCGCCTGTTCGAACTAGCGTACTCATTAGTTGTCTTGATTAAGAAGAAGCAAAACGACTTGTTCGGATTGCTGCTGCTGTCATTGTTTTTTCTTTTCGCTTGAAACTACGCGCTTCGTAGAGCGGTGAGAAGTTGGTCAGCATGTGCTGATTCTTTAATGATATGTGTGAATGTTGAAAACATATTGATAGACATTCGATGAGAAGGCTCATTTACATAAATGTCAAAGAGAGAGAGAAAAATCTACTTAGACTTTGCATTCTCGTTCTAGAAGATTAATCATTATCGTCATTGGACAGTGCGTTGGATACTCAAATGGCATCACTACTAGTCCTATTCAATCGTAAGTTGATATTATTATTAATATAGTTGTGTTTGTGTTTAAAATCGAAATTAAGAATCTCTTAACTTGGGATTAGTCGTTCGCGATTGTTATATCAAATTCTCAAGAGAGAGAGAGAGAAAGAAAGAATAAAGAATCCGAAGGATAAACATTTAATTCTTTGGCGAGATATTTTAAGCAGAAGGCACGTAAAGCAAAAAAATTTTCTCTTCTCTTTCTCTATTCATTGGAATTTCTTATTTAAAAAAAAATGCATGTGTAATCATTGAAAACACATCATTATTTTCTAAGAACGTTAAATTCACAGCAGTCACCGATTGATATGATGATGATGATTTATGATAGATTCCGTGAGAAAGATTGATTGATTTCTCATCGTTAATTCGATGACGCGTATTTATTTTTGTTTTCTAGTGTTGATTTTGTTTATTTTGATAAATCTTGTCTCATCAAATACGGATTTATCAACAAATGATCCAGTTGTTAAATTATCCGTTTCGCCAACATCGGGATATTCAGCTGAGAATATCGAAGTTCGTTGTGAAATCTCTCCTCCATTGATCGTTTCATCGTTATCAACATCAAAATTTGATAATGTCTATTTGTCAGTTAAAACCGATAATGTCAAACCGTCAGGTATCATTCTCAAGTTCGATGATAGCACAGATCGTTGTCAAATCAACAAAAAAGAAAATGTTCTTCTTGATGTTTGCAATGCAACATCGATACATATTCGCATAACACATTCAATTCTCAATGAAACACTTGAAAAAATCGATTATTCATGTTCGAAAGGAACTGCATATTCATCTAGTTCATATCAATTATTAAGTAAGCCAAAATGAAAACAAAAATTCGTTCATTTTGTTTGTTCGTTCTTCTAGAGAATCCATCTGCAAGATATCTCGATTCAGCAAATGCATCTTCGTATTTAGTCGTGCCTTCAACTCTTTTATTCATACTGATTTTTCGTCTAATTCATGTTCAATTCTTCTAAAAACAAAACAAGAACATTAAACATGTGTGCGTGTGTGTCATTCTGTGATAACGATCATTTGTTACTTATTTTATGTGCACGAAAAATCATCACATAATAACACATACTGATATTATTTTTGTGTCTCGTTGGTTGATTTCTACTTTTATATATATTCTCTAGTTGAAAAAGAAAGGAACATTGTTTCATTCCAGAATCTCTTCTTTTTGAAAATCAAACATCTGCTCGTGTTCTTTTTTTCTTTTTTGTTTTGTGCCTTTTTGTTTTTGCTCTATTCTTCCGCAATCGATATTTGAGAATGCAGATAAGATAAACGTTTAAGCATGTGTATTTCTTTGTCTTTGTCGCTTCTCGTTTGTTTATGTCTATGAATGATTTTTCTGTTTGTTTGTTTGTTTGTTTGTTTCAAAATACAGCATCTTTAAACAAGTAGATAGTCAAACACAACGAGACTAATGTTTTTGTTTGAATATCCAACAACAACAACAACAAAAAATTGACTTAACCTGTAGATTTTTAGATCTGTGATATAACTAAAGGATTATTTTCTCAGTGCTTGAAAGCATTGGAAAATAATTGCGTTTAAACAACGATGTTAATCAACGAAAGCAATATCGAACAAATCATAGACACAATTCGAACAGTTCATCAGACGAGTGTCGATCATCGATCGATTGATTTAAATGAATATTTAATTGATTTTTTTCAATCGATTCAATGTGAACAATCGTATGTTTTCACTTGTTTAACACGTCTTCTGCAAACATACGACGATCGTGCGGCATTAAAAATTGAATTTTTAAAAAGTCAATGTTTCGAACATCTTCAGCAACATTTTCATTCCAATGAACATTGTTCAATTTCCATATTCGAGTATCTTATCGAATTTTTAACACATTCCAATGCTGTTCAAGAGAAATTTCTCGAATTGAACGGTTATAAAACATTTTTTTCTTCACTTCGTTTTATTGAAAAACCATCACAAACATTTCTTAATCAATTACTTTTTCTGCTCATCGAAACACCGACGTTTGCCAGCCAAGATCAAGATGTTCCGCCATTGGACTCATTTGTTTTTCTAACAAATCCACATTTAACTCAATCACTCGTCGAATGGCTCCCGTATTTAGTCGATCAATCCGATCAAGAATATCTTTTAACATCCATCGAAAAGATTCTCCTACGTTCGATAGAAAATAAAATGATGGCTTGTTCGAATGGAATTCTTTTGTCTTTATTGAAAATCTTCGATCGTGAACAATATGCCAATGAATTTGACGAACAAATTCGAAATAAGATTTTTGCATTATTAGAAAAACTCGTTCAATTTTCAATTCAATCCGAAGAAATTCGTTTAATCTGTCAGCTATTTACTCGTAATCAAACAATAAAAACTTCGTTATTACAACTATTAATCATTGCTGCTCAACATAATGATCCCGATGTGCAATCGATCTCGGCGTATTTCGATTTACAACGATCGAATAGCGGCATTACACTGCCAATAATCCGTCGTTGGCCATCGAATTCTTCGTCTTCTTCATCGAGTTCAGCAAATCATTTCACTTTTCATTGTTGGTTAAGATTGAATCACGAAGTTCATTCGTTTCCTTACGAAGGACGTCGACAGATTTACTCGTTCTATTCGGAAACATTCGGTTTCGAAGCATTCATTCGTAATTCATCGATATTCGTTCTCATTTCTGATCAAGACGAAATTGTTTATGTTGAATTAAATGATTGTGAAGATTTTATCGATGGAAGTTGGCATTCGTTGACGATCGTTCATACGGCACAACGATCGTCGCTATTCGTATCGACATTAACCTGTCAATTGACGATTTATATCGATGGTTTACTGAGAAAAGAAGTTCGAGATTTTAAATATGTTTCGTTGACAAATGATTCGTTGCTTTTATCGTCGATTGGCTCGCCGAGTCAACGACCGAAAGAATCAGCTTTAAAACTCAAAAATGATTCATTTTCAACATCATTAGCTCGAAAAATGCAGCCACTCAAAGGTCTTTTTTCATCGAAAACCAAACATTCGATAGCTCGAAAAGAAAATCAAGCATTTTACTCTCAACATATCATGATTATTGAACCGAATACTCAAGATACGATCTTCGGCCATTCGATTTCTCTCTACGGGCAACTATCTTCCATTTGGATTCTCGCCGAAACCTTAGATTCAGTTCAAGTCAAACATTTACATTCACTCGGCGCAGATTTTTGCTATCAAAAACCTTCGATTCCCGATGAAAATCTTGTTACATCGTTGCTCTTCGATTATCTGTCATCTCGTTCATTATTAGCCTATCATCCATTAGCATGTAACGGTCATCTTTGCGCCGATATATCGAATTGTTTTCCATTGATAAACGGTCGTTTAATCAATGTTTCATACTATCGTATTCATTCATTCTATGAATCACTTCTCCAACTCGGCATTTCTTCAATTCTCTATCCGATAATCGATCAATTTCAATCGAATGATTACAATCATTCGGAGAATGTTTTTCTTACTCGAACAACCAAATATTCAAATCCAATTGCAATACTTATCTTTCTTTTTGATTTATTGATAAATTCACCATTGAAATCTCTTTTTATCGAACAATTAAGCAAACATTTTCATGTTGAAATACTCGGCGAATACTTTCATCGACTTCCAACGAACTTTCTCGATGAACAATTTCTTATGTCTCTCGAACAGTTCATCGATACGAGCCGTTCAATTAACTCGTCATCGAATTTCACTCAACAATTAATCGAATATCTTCTCCTCGATTTTTCCCTGTGGATCAAATCGATTTATCGCGTTCGAATCATTCATTTGCAATACATTTTCAAACTGATCAAAGACGAAAAGAAATACGATCGAGATCAGTTCGGCGTGCAATTTTTCCTCGATATTCTCCGACAATATTTCAAGTAGATCAAATAAACAAAATTTCACTACACATAAATCGATTTTTTTTTCAGTTTATCGAAGGATGATACCGATGAACAACGACAATTACGTTCGATTATCTACGGAATCATTAAATATCTTATGCAAAGTCATATGCGTCTTCGAGATTTTCAGAGTCTTCTTTCGTCGATTGCGAATCTCTCGTTGACGAATGATCAAATCACGTTTGAATTGATCAATGTGATTTATTCGTTGGTGACGAATAACGAATCGATTGTCGAACTTTTTACTGAGACAAGTTTTCTCGAAGGTTTATATTCGCTGTTGGTGTTGAATAATCTATCGAGTGAAACGAAAGAAATGATTTTGAAATTAATCAATGTTCTTCTTCAATCGAAACGTTTGTCACAACCGATTCGAGCGTTACTAAGATTAGAAACAAATGGCATCGGTTTCGGCGGAATCATTTCGTGTTTACCGATGAATGAACTGAGTCCATCGATTGTCAACGAGATTTTGAATATAATTATCTCATCGAGTATGCCCTCGAAAGACTTTCTTCTATTTCTCATTTTTGTTCGTCTTCAGATTCGACACTCGCTGTTCAGCATTTAAATATCGTTTTAACACTTTTCAGTGCGGCTTTGCCGGAGGTTCGATACACAGCGATACGAAAAGTAACAGATTTATTTAGAAATAAAAAAGAAATCAATGAAGTTTTCGGTTTCAGTTGATGAGATATTTCATCGATCGTCCGTCGGCTTGTTGTTCGTATGCGAAATGCTCCGGTTGGCAGGAGACTTTGGCTCATTTTTTCGTGAAAACTCGTCGGCCGAGTTTAGCACAGATATTTTCTTCTCGAAGTTCATCTCAAGATCATCTTTCTGATTCAATGAAGAATCGACCGCTGTTCGACATCACTGTGAATTCCGAAGAATCACTCGTCGGAAATCTGACGTCGACTGCCGATGAAATGATTCTCACGCCGCCACAATCGATTGGCGACAGTCGAGAAGATCTTTTAGTGTTTTTTAAAGCCGAGAATTCGACTGAAAATCTCAGTGAACAATCGACATCGTCGTTGTCACGAACAACAACGAATCCAAGTATGAACCGAGTCTCTTTAACCGAAGTTGATAGTGCGCAGATTATCGAAGAAATCAGACAAATTTTAGGTTTGATAACGTAGCTCAATTTTGACTAATACGCTCGCTCGATCTGAGAGTGAAAAACGAAATAAAAATGTTCGTTTTTTTCTGTTCGAAGGTTTGACGAGTTCGAGTGATTCGAGATTTTTTATTCGACCTTCGATTGATATCGACGGAGGAGGTGTGATCGAAGAAATGTGCGAAACATTGATATTAGCGATTGCGATGATCCTATGGAAAGGAATTACCGATTCAGATGACGCAGCTTGGATGATGCGTGGCCAAATATTCTCAGTTATTCGTCGTCTTCATCGAGAATACGATTTGTACGCGCCATTGGATTGTATCGAACGACGAATCTTAGAATTAAGCATGGAAATTTGTCTGAACGATGCTAAACAAGATAAAGGTGAGTGAATTGACTTGATCTAGTTCGAATAAACTCGATATTTTCCAGCACGTCATCGTTTCGATCGACGTATAAGTTTGAATTTTCTTTGTAAGTTTTTCTATCGTTAGCTTTCCTATCTCATCGTCGTATTTTTTGAGTAATGAAGAATTTTTATACTAAAATTTTGCTTTGGTTTCATATTTAGCTAAACAATCGACAACATTTGAAAATAATTGCCGAGAATTAATTAAACTCGCTCATGACTTTCTTTCGAAAGCGAATGAAAATCACGAACGAATCACGGATCAGTTCGTCAATGGTAAAACCAAATTTTCTAAATCTGTTGTTTTTCTTTCTATTGATTTGTTAATCGAAGGTCTTATCCCGATTCTCGATTCTATGTTAATCTTTAAAAAAGCACAAGACGATCATTGGACTGAAACATCATTGACAGGCTTTAATATTCTCTTGATTCTTCTTGGGCATTCGAATACGAACTATTCTAGTCAAGCATCGATACGAATTCATTCGTATTTAAACTGTCGATCGTTGAGTGGCCGAGAAGAAGCCGCATATCTGCTCTCAACTATCAATAAAATCTTTGTTTCGTTGACTGTCAATCATCAAATCGACTATCAAACATATTTATTTCCTTTATTGAAAATAGTTCTTGATAAATCATCGGAATATTTACCCATCGAAGGAACACTTGGACAGACATTTCTGAGTAAAAGTTTGACAGATGATTTTCACGAATGTTCGTCATTGATTAAAAGTGATCAATGGCAAGCATTTGTCAATGAAATCACCGAACCTTATGCTGATCATTATCGATCGATGTCAATTCGGTTATTTGAAATGAATATGCAGATTTGGTGGAATAATTGCCAAGAAATGATTAACATCGCTGTTCATAAACGAAATCGATTGATTGGAGCTGAAAAATCGAAGTTTCAAGTAGAAAACAAAACCTATTCGTGTTCAAATTGTTGTTTTCTTGTGTTTAGTCGTCGATTGTTCAACCGTGGCAACAACGTCGTCGAGCTGACGATCAACGTTATTCGAAATTTCTCGAACAACGTTCGATTCATCAAATTCAAATGAAATACGAATGGAAAAACGAATTGAAATACGTTTTCGGCGAATGTGGACCCTGGTTCGATAAGTCTTATGTCAAAGAACAGTATTGGATGTTGTCTGATCGAGAAAATCCCCATCGAATGCGATGCAAACTAATCGAAAATGAATTCTTCAATAAACACGAAGAATCAAGTCGATTACGAGACAATCTTCGCATTGAACAAACGCTTGAAAATCAGGACAAACACGAGACAAACTCGTTTATTCGAGAGAATTCATCGGACGAACAAGATCTACTCGAAAACGCCAGCGAATTCAAATCGTATTTCGTCGATGAAAAAGAGAAAATGTAACGAAAAAAAAATTGATTTTCAAAAATCAACTTTTTTACTTTCAGTTTAATCGCATCAAAATGCCGATTGATCGGTTTCAGTTCGCTGATCGATGGCGAATTGATAATCACCGATAAATATTTATATTTTTTCAATTTAATCCGAGCGAAAACCTGTGAAACTGACTTCAAATATCCGTTAGTTTGGCTCCAGGACATTTACCTCCGTCGATATAATCTTCGACCGACGGCTTTAGAATTCTTTTTGATCAATCAAAAAAATTTCCTCCTCAATTTCGACGAGAATTTCTCGAAAAAAACTCGTCGCCATATTTTCTACAAACTTCATTCGTTGAAATTACCGCTGATGAAAACTTCATTGATCAATCTCGATCGAACTTTGACGCCCGAAGAGATTTTCAAGGAATCGAAAATCATGGACAGATGGTTGAATAGAGAAATAAGCAATTTCGATTATTTGATGATGTTGAACACAATTGCTGGCCGAACGTATAACGATCTCAATCAATATCCGATCTTTCCGTGGATAATCAAAGATTATACGTCGCAAGTTTTAGATCTCAAAAATCCGGAGAATTTTCGAGATTTTTCAAGGCCAATCGGCATTCAGAATTCGAAACATATCGACGAAGTTAAATTCAAATACGAATCATTCGATGATCCCACAGGTTTAATCCAAAAATTTCACTACGGAACTCATTATTCGAATGCAGCAAGCGTCATGCATTACCTCGTTCGAATGGAACCATTTACCACTTTACATATTCAATTGCAAAGCGGAAAGTACGTTCATTGAAAATACGAAATTCGAAATCGTTTTTTTGATTATTGAATCGACTTAGATTTGATATTGCTGATCGGCAGTTTCACTCATTTGAATCCTCGTGGATAAACATCATGGACTCGCCGAATGATGGCAAAGAGTTAATTCCGGAATTCTTCTATCTTCCCGAGTTTCTTTCGAATTCGAATCAATTCGATTTAGGCAAACTTCAATCAACGAATAAGTTTCTCAATGATGTTCAGCTGCCTCCATGGGCTCATGAGTCCTCCGAAGAATTCATTCGTATTCATCGGCTCGCCTTGGAATCCGATTTTGTCTCAGCTCATCTTCATAAATGGATCGATCTCATCTTCGGCTACAAACAAAAAGGACAAGCAGCTATCGATGCACTCAACGTTTTCATGTATTGTTCGTACGAAGACAATGTTCAATCGGATGCAGACGATGATGATTCTGTTCGGAAGAATGCAATCGACGGAATGATACAGAACTTCGGACAAATACCATCGCAACTACTCACCGAACCGCATCCGCAACGACAGACCAAAGAACAAATGGCGTTGATTCATGAAAATCAAGGCAAAGCGTCGAATTTATTTCAGAATTTAACTCATATCAAAGCGTTTTTTGTTGATGTTATGCCGATACAAGAGAAACATTCGAATCCGATTATATTCATTTCGATTCCGAAGAATCAAATACGTTCATTTATGCAACAGGGGACACCCGATACGTTGATTACTATTCACAGCAATGGACTTATTGGAAACAATGGTTTGTTCGATTTTGTTTTTTTTCTTCGAATAAAAGTTTTGAAAGTACTTTTTAGGCTGGCATCCGTATGATAAATTAGCGAATAATTTCTTTACTTTCGAACGTGATCCAACATTAACTTTCGAAAAGTAAGACAAAAATGAAAATGAACAAAATTCTCCATTCGAATTGTTTCTTCATAGAAATCGTTTGACATTATTCTCTCCATCGATCAGTCTAACATCTCGACTATTCGCTCTATCACATGATGGTAAATATATCTTCAGTGGTGGACATTGGGACTCGTCATTACGTGTTTATTCGCTCTCGAAATCGAAAACAATTCATTCGATTATTCGTCACACCGATATCATCACTTGTTTATCCTTGGATTCAACTGGTTACATTCTCGTTACCGGGTCTCGTGATGCCACATGCATCATTTGGTATCTTTCGTCAAGCATCGATCAAGATTCGCCCATATTTCTTCAATCCGAACGCATTCTCTACGGTCATCGATCGGAAATTACTTGTCTCTGTGTTTCATCCGAACTCGATCTTGTGATAACCGGTTCGTTAGACGGTACATGCAATTTGTACACCATTGAACGAGGAACCTACCTTCGTACGTTACGTCCAACTCATGAAAATCTTGATCCGATTAAAAACATGAGACTATCCGATGAAAGACATTTGGTTGTTCAAACAGAAAACGAGCAAACACATTTGTTTTTATATTCGATCAATGGAAATTTAATTCGAACGAGAAAATTCGAGTATCAAATTGTTGATATGATTTTAATTGATCAATATATGATCATTGCGGTTAATCATCAGTCGACACACGAACAATCGACTGTTGCTGCACGAGTGATTATCAAAGATTTGTTTGAGTAAGATTTTCACGAGTTTCGAAAACTTTGATGTTTTGTTTTGTTTTTTTTTCTATAAAAGAATGACGACGATTCAAACAATTCGTCTTCGAACTCAAATAAATTGTTTACATATAACAAAAGATTTAAGTCATTTATTAGTTGCTGTTAAAGATGGAAAATTATTTGTTTTAACACCAGATAAAAAAGTCAACGCTAAACCATCGTTATCCAAAAATGAAAAGAAATAAACATTCAGTGGCAATTTACGTTTTCGGATTTTCCATGTGTCAGATTTTTCCATTTATTGAACATTTAGTTTATTTATTAGTTTCTCATTGCCAACAACAACAAAAACAACAATTTAAAAAAAAAGAATTAATTTGATTTCGTTTTCTTTCACTAAGCCTGTCGTTTTTTGTGATAGTTCATTTTTCTTGTTTTTGGTCCGGTTTTAAATTGACTTGAAAATTTGTTTTGTTAATCTTATTTTATTCACGTTATTTTATTTTTTAAAATACACACAATTAGCTCAATCTACAGTGAATATTATCAAATAAAACTATTTATTAATTATACGGAACAAAAAAAAATTGTTACAATCGAGTACTTTCATAGATTTCATCAAAACTTGGTGAAAGTGTTTTTTGATGCTCACGAGAGAAACGAAGAGCCATGAGAATAATCGAAGTTATGCCCATGGAAATCGAAAGTAAGAGTATGCCGAGAAAAAATGAACCGGTACGATCTTTGAGAACACCAAGAAGAAGTGGGCCAACACCACCACCGAGATTACCTATGGAATTTATCAAACCAATTGAACCAGCCGCTGCTGATTCGCTCAGAAATAGACTTGGCAACGACCAAAATGCTGGCAAATAAGCTTTTGTACCGATTGATGTCAACGTAAAAAGAATAATGATTGTTGTCAATGGTTGATTACGAATTAATGTAAGACCAAGACCAATTGCTCCGATTAAAATCGGTATTGCAGCATGAAAACGTCGTTCTTTCGTTCGATCAGAACTAAATCCAATAACTAACATGCCAATCAATGAGCCCAACGGAGGGATCATTAATAGCCATGTTAAAACAGAATCATTTAAATGATACCAATCACGAAGAATCGTTGGAAGAAATAGTTCGACACCATAATTCCCTGTAACAATAAAAAAATAAGCAGCAGCTAGAAGAATCACTTTAACATGACGCAAAGCTTGAAAAATAGTCAAATGTCCTCCGGCAGATTTTCTATGTTCAATTTCAAGTGCCAATTCTTCTTCTAAACTATTGCGTTCATCATCATTGAGCCATCGAGCATCTCGAGGACGATCCGTGAGAAAAAATAGAACAATTACACCGAGTATCACCGATGGTAAACCCCAAATGATATACATCCATTGCCAACCTCGCCAATTAAATAACGTTCGATAATAAATCCCATTTTCTCGTGTGCCCATTCGAAGGATATAATAGGATATTTTCGGCGTAATAAATTGTGCGACCGGTGTTGCAATGAGAAAAAGTGATAGTGCCCGTGCTCGTGCTTGTGCTGGAAACCAATGTGTTAAATAAACAATAACGCCAGGAAAGAAACCAGCTTCAGCTAGACCGAGTAAAAATCGAAGTAAATAAAAATGCCACGGTCGAGTAACAACAGCTGTTAATGCTGCTAAAATACCCCAGGTGATCATTATTCGACATATCCATTTGCGAGCACTCCATCGTTCAACTAATAATGTGCCCGGAATTTCAAGCAGAAGATATCCAATGAAAAACAATGTCTGACCAAGAGCAAATATGCTCTGGGTATTCGAATGGAATGATGGTAGATCATCGACCATTTTAAGTTTAGCCAAAGCGACATTATTTCGGTCGACATAAGCTATGATATACGAAAGAAATAGAATTGGTAGCAAACGCCAATAAGCTTTGATGATCGCACGATCTACGAGAGATGACATCGAAAAATAGAACCTTCACCGACATACGTAGAACTTTGCAAAAAGTAATTATTGATTTCAAATGTCGATTTTTATCATCGTACAACGAAAAGGTTATCTTCTCTTTTTTGTTGTTGTTAAAACAAATATTTATTGTAAACATTGACAAACACAAAATACAATATCGTACAAAGAATTATGCCGAGAATTCGTGTGAGTAAAAGTATATACGCTAATTATCAGAAGAAGAATTAATTCATGAGATTTTAAGCTCGAATGTGTGTCTGTGTATGTTAAATAAAAAATAAACTCAAATAAATAAATAAATAGAACCAATGAAGCTCTTATTTAATATGTTTAATAAAACGAGCAATACGTCGTTGATTTTCCAATAATTGATCGGCTTTATTCGATGCAGGAACACTTCCATTTCGACGTATTTGTTGTTGATTTTGCGGTTGAATTGGAGGTAAAGTTTTATGTCTGTATGGAACTGACTGCGTGGAAGAAATAGGTCTCGCCATTAAATCAGCAGCATCACCAGGTAAACTACTATCACGTGTTGGCGGTTCCGATTGAGCAAAGAACGGATTTTGTTGATTAGACGCATAAGCATATGGAAGAGGACCGGATACACGACGTTCGATTTCTTCGAAAGCAACCGGTGGAGAATGTAAAGCTCGAGATGCTGTTCCATTGAGAACGCCTGTTTTTTTAGAAAAAATCAATTCAAACAAAAACCTCTACTGAAATTTCAATGAATTACCATTTTTTTTCATTGTTAACAATTGTTGTCTGGCTTCGATCAAAGCATCTTTCAATTGTTCACGTTCTGTACATTCTTTGTGTACAGTTTCTTGTAAAGTTGACATCTAATCAGAGAAACAATCGATGACTGAACTAGAAGGTGTTGAAAATAAAATTCAAACTTCTTCGCGTGTTTGTTCTAATTCTTTTCTTAAATCACTAATCGTTGATTGTGCTTGAAATAAGCTCTTTTCTTTAGCTAGTAAATCTTCTTTCAATTGTAAATTATTAACTCGATCATTATTCAATCCTTCTTGATTATCTAACAAAACAAAAGAAACCATTCAAAAACTCAAAAACATTTTCCCGATTGATTACTAATTTGTTCGTGTAATTCTTTGAGAACATCTCTCAATGTGTCTAATTCATTTTTCAATTGTTGTTTTTCCTGTTGAAGTTGTTGGATTTGTTGTTCGTAATGTTGTCGTTGTTCTAATGTAACTTTCTCAGTTGAAATTAATTCATGTCGAAGCTTCTGCGTTGATTGATCATTATCTTGTTCGTATTTTCGCATGAGATTATTCGTCTTCTGTTTCTCGATATTCAATTCCTGAAAACGCACATCTCCGTGTTCGTTTCGTTTTTAGCAAAAAAAAACTCAAACCGCGAGAAAATTCTCTTTCAATCGTCGTTCGAGTTCGTTGATTTGCGTTCGATGTTGTTCGTGTTGTTGATTCAATTCGAATTGAAGCCGATCCGGCCATTGTTCAGCCTCGCGTAGTTTTACTGAATAATTATCGTGAAGTTTTTTCAACTGAATATCATGAGCAATAGTCGTCGTTTCTTTTTGTTTAGTTAATTCGATATTTTCGTTATGCAAACGTTCGAGTTCACGACGAATTGTCTCGGATTCAGCTAAAGAAAAAGGTTAACCAAACGAATAGGAACGATGGTTTTTGGTTTTACTGGATTCTTTTTCTCGAATTTGAACGAGTTCTCGATAGATTTCATCGAGATCGTTGTATTTGCGTAGTAGTTTTTCGTATTCGTCTCTTGTTCGATCGAGAATCGCTTGTCTCGATCGATTGACTTCTTCGTTTTTCTTTCGAATATTTGTTTCGTTGAGTTCGAATTCATTTTTGATTTGATTTAATTGTTCGAAATCGATTTTTGCTTTCGAATTTTCAGCTCGAAGAATTTCCAATTGATTTTCAAGATCTTTGAAAGAGAAAATAGAAAAAAAACAAACTTCGAATCGATCGACGTACTTATTCGAAGTTGTTTTTCGTCGTCGAATTGTTGACGATGTTGATCGACGAGAAGATCGAGATTTCGTTTCGATTGATCTTTTTCTTCTGAATGCTTTTCTAATTGTTGATTAGTTTGTTTGAGTTGTTCGAAATGATTTTGTAAATCGAGATGATTCAGTTCGATTTGAGACAATTGTTGACGTAAACGAGCAAGTTCATTTTGATGAATTTCGATTTCTTTTTGTTTTGTTTCTAAATCATTTTCAGTTCTAAAGAAAAAAAACATTTTCAAACGGCAAATTGATTTGTTTGTCGTACTTTGTACGAGAGTCTTTGGATTCAATTTGAATTTGTTGATATTTAACTTGAATATCTCGTAATGTTTGATTAGTTTCACTAGACAATTAACATTTTCAAAGATCGAAATTTCGAAAACAAAAATCTACTTTAATTGTTGTTGATAGTAATTGATTTGTTTTGTATGTTTATTATTCGTAATATCGATTTCTGTAAATGAGAACTTAGAAATCGAATGAATTTATTTTGAAAATACCTTTGTAAAAATTGTTTTGAGTTGTTTGAATGAATGTTTTCCAATCGAGATTTTGTTTTGAATAGAAATCTTTGAGAGACAGATGTTCTTTTCGAAGATGATCAAAGTGAACTTTTATTGCTCGAAGATTGGACGAACATTGCAAGAAAGATGATCTATCAATCAACAACGATTAATATTCGATTTGTCACGAGAACAAAAAAACGGATTCTACTTGGTTTCTCGATGAGCAAGTTGAGATTGTTGTAATTGATCGTTAGCTAATTGAAGTTTCCGAGTTAATTCATTTAATCTAAAAATAAAATTCGAATAAAAATTCGACAGAAAATTCGAAAGTCTACTTGTGTGTATTCATTGAAACTGCTGATTCGAGATCATTGACACGTGTTCGTTCAGTTTGAAGTTTTTGTTCTAGAGCAGCTTCACGTGAATTGATTCCAGCATAGAACGCTAAATCCGATTCTAATTTTTGACATTTAGCTTCCAACGCTTTGATTTCATTATGAATTAAATATGAAACACCGCAGAATTGACAGACTGTATCTTGACGAGACATAGTTGCTATATCTGTCGGTAGAGGAAACTGGGGTGTATAACGTTCAAAACGTTCTTTTTCTTGCATTTGTCTGGAAAAGAAGAAGAAAAAGATTAGTATTCGTTTGTTATTTTATCTAATAGATGAATAAAAAGCAAAACAAGTGAAAAGAAATAAATAGAAAAAATAGTATCAGTATGAATAAATTCATAATTCAACAGATTGTAGTTGTTCGATGTAACGATTCGATGGTGGACATTGAGTAATGGCTTTCATCATTGCTGTGCCTTGAGAATTTTCATAATTTTGAACGCCACCGTATTTAACTTTCGGTGGAAGGCGAGCAGATTGCGGCAGTTTACCATATTCATGAAAAAGTTTATTAACAGCACGGCCTTGTCCTGTTTCGTAATTAATATGGGCTTGAGTACCTATGACATGTGGTTCAGCTGTTGTAGGTCGAGATTCATTCGTATACTCGAGCAGATGTGCATGTCCTTGACCTCTGTGTAAATTGAATTCCGCAGCAGCACCCTGAATATGAGGATTTGGTTGTGGTGGAGGTTCATTATGACCATAATTATGTAAAATTGAACCCAGAGTACCTTCTCTATGTTTATAATACAGATTCGTTGCCATCTAACAAGAACAAATGATCGATTGATAAGAATTTTGAAGAGAAAAAAAGACGATCGAATTTACTTCTCCTTGCGTGTGAGGTGCTTTGGGTGATGGTAGTGGTAATTTACCATAATTGTCAAAAAGAAGTTTCATTTGTGAATGTTGATTTCTCTTGTAGTTTGCAGAACCTTCTCGTTTAACTCGAAAATGATGATGTGGATTGGGCGGATCAAGATTTCCGTGAATAAGATTCGGTGTTGAAGTTCGACTTTTTAAATAATTTCTCATTGCATCCGGTCCGAGAACTTTCGGTGCCGGTGCTTCGAAAGCATTCGGCTCAACAACAGCCGAATTCGATAATAATCCCGTTGTCTTTCGTTGCCCTTCGATAGCCCAATCTCCAAGATTTAGACTTCCTCGATTTCTCAGATAATTCTGAACTCCCGCTCGATTAACACGTTGTGGAACAAATTCATCATAATTTGGCGCAGTTGAACTTAATCTTCTCGCTTGGGACGGCAAAACCCAATTGCCTGATTCGAATGGTAGAGTTGTATTCATCGTAATAGATTTGAATCGAACGTTTATTATGTAAACTGCTGCAAACGTCAAAAATGCCTTTTTGTTCTTTTGTTTTCTCTGTTTATTCAAGTTCTCATATTTTTTTTTGCTTCTTCTATTTTCTCTTAAACATCATCGACATTTTATACGTTTAAGTTGCTAAGCAATGTCCAGTAGAAATCAACAAACTATATCAATCATATTTATTTTCGACTGATGGAATATCATTATCATATTTAATAATACAAGAATATCTATTAAAAATATGTTAATTACTTCTGCGACATCTGAAGTATCACCATTCGACATTGGCATCTGTTCAGAGAAAATATTTTCTTCTTTTTTTTGTTGACGCCACTTTCTATTGGTTATTTCTGGTGAGTCAATCATTTATTTATCATATCGATCGATTGTCAGACCAAACTTGACTCATTCCTACACGTTGGCAAAATTGTTTAATCAATATTTATTTTCTCGCGTTTTTTTCGTTGGTATTTTCTTATTTCAGATAAAATAAAATAGCGATGATAAACGAGTTTTTAACGACGCATTTTTCACTCGATCATTTATTCGGAGTGTGATCGATGCATGGTCCACGAGCTCACCTTTTGAAATATGTGCATTTATTTATTTATTTTTCTATTTGACTGATTAAACTTTTGTTCTTTAATGTCAATGATAAGAATCAGTTGTAAGATGTTTTTTTTTATCCTTCTTCTTCTTCTCGTCAATAGAAATTTTAGTCATGTGCAGAATTTTGATGCAATTACGCGAGTTTGTCGCCCGAAGCTTGAGCTTCCCCTACTTCAAGTCTGAATTAGATAAAGAACACTGTTACTAATCATTCTTTTTATCTCTGACTCTATCTTTACTATTTCGACAATCTTTTTCTATGATCGTCGATTCAATTTTCGAGTTGATCTATTTTTTTTCACTGTTCATCATAATAATAATAATAAGAGAGAAAGAGAAAGAGACGTGAGCTCGCAACGATTCAATCATCCGTATGAATATCCAATAACTAGTACATATTGATACAACGAAAAGAGAGAAAAGAATAAGATTCAGTTTCGTACTGTCGTGTCTCATTTTATTGACATTTGTACTTTGCTCCGTGTCGATAATTTATCAACCAGACAAATCATTACATGAAAAAGAAAAAAAGTGTTCACATAAGAATCTAATGATTACATCTTTCTTTTTTTCTTTCCGACATTGTTTGTCTTTTTCTACCCATCTTGTCTGTGTACATATATTCTCGTATACAACTTCGATTTTTTAGTAGTAGCTAATAAGAAAAACATCGACATGCTGATTTACCATCAAGCAGAAGAGAATTGAAGAGAAAAGGGACCGAAAAAGAGAGAGAAAGAGAGAGAGAAGGCGATGCAGGGCAAAGAATACTCTCCGTCCGCCGTGATGATGTAGTCGTGTGTCGTTTGAAGAATCATTTTTCTTTTTTTTTTCTTCGTTTCATAACTGGGCGACAGTAGTTTCAATTTAGTTTTATATTAGAACGTCGTTTGCTTCCTCGAGTCATTATTCTCCCTCTACTTGTTCTTCTTTTCTTTTTTTTGTTAAATAAAACATAATTCATGTCAAAAATGGTATCATTAACTTTTTTTTGTTCTATTTCTAGATTCGTTTTTTCTAATTGTCACAAATAATTGTTTGTTTTTGGTCGAAAATGGACCTTTCGGAAAGCAATGATTTTGATGCTTCGGCATACACGTGGAGTTCGAAACCAGACGAAGAACAATTGATTTCACTTGAAAGTACAGATGAACCTTTGGCTACTACTACGGCGGATTTAGATTTTACACCCGTAGTACCACCACCGGCAGCAACGACGACGACGACACAAAATTGGGAAACCAGTAATCCCGTTGTGGATTCGGTTGTAAATCAAACGAAAACAGAATTGAAAAAAGGTCAACAACAAGTCGAAGATATATTTACAAAAACCAAGCGAATTGTCAAAGAAAATTGTAAGTGTTCGATATATTATTGAACTGTCAGCAAGATCAATATTTCCTAAGGAAATTGCAATCGAGAGAATCGATCCAAATTGCCGAAAATTAGCCTTGACATTTTGTTTCTCACTCTCAATATCAATTATCATTGACACAATTTCAGATTTCACTAATATACAGTTTTATTGGTCGTTGAGTCACAGTTGATTTACATATATATATATACAGACAGATAGATAGAAAGAGAAATCTGATTTAACCCAATTTCCAGTATATTCTCCAATAGAAAAGCGACCCTATTTGCACACACATGCTCGTCTTTCATCTGACTGAGAGCAGACCAAGTGACAGATCATTCTGTATATAAAAATATGCGCGTATTATTCATCATGATTTCCCTTTGGTACTTCCTTCATCACTGCTACTATCACCGTTTTGACAAAGCTCATACAAAACAAGAAAGAGGAGGAAAAAAGAACGTTATAATGCCAGCAAACCGAAGAAAAGAAAAAGCGACCACGAATGATGATGATGGCGATGATAGATGTACTCCGGACCGAATACTATGAATGGGCTTTTTTCCTTTTTCTTCTTCTTCTTTTTTTTCTCCTCTTTTTCTCGCTTTCTGCCTCTTCGTTGCCGTTCTAATATTGTGACGAATGAGGAAACAGAACAGAAAACTCACGAGACTATGTCGCCTTTTGGCATCGAACCAATTCGGTTATTTCTTTTCTACTTATTTTGTTTGTCGTAGGGGATCACACACTTAATTCGCTTGGTCAAGTACAAAAAAAAGCCAGTCAAATGGTTCCAACAAAAGGTAACACGACCCAATTAATTCTAAATTAGTTATTTATGAAAACTTTTGTCATTTTTTTTTGTAGTTCAATCTCTTATTTATTGGAAAAATCCAATTCAATCAGGCGTTGTTTTTGGCGTTTTATTATCCGTTATCATAACATTTATGTTTCTGTCATCGTTGGCGGCTGTTTCATTTTGGCTACTTGCATTTCTTGTCGTCGTGGGTCTTTATAAATTGTACAATTATGTTATGACAACATTCGTTGGTCGAGTTCAAGATGATATTTTTGAGTACGAAAATTTGACAATAAGAAAAACATTCGAACTTGTTGTGTTTGTTTAGATCGATCTTTCCAGCGGATATTAATATCACCGAACAACAAGCTCAAGCATTGGCCAATGCAATTCGTGCTAATGGCACAAGTTTATTAAAAACTGCACGAAGTCTTTTCTTATGGAAAAATCTCTCGAATTCAATTATCGTAAATTCAAAAAACTGAAAAATTAAATATTTTCAAATTGATTTATTTAGTTTGGTCTTGCACTTTTCGCTTTCTTCTACATTGGTTTATCGATGAATGCATTAACATTTGCACTTATTGGTTTCGTCTTCTCATTTACTGTACCAAAAATCTATCAAGTCTATCAAGTTCCAATTGATCGTACAGCTCAACAAGTACTCGATCAAATCAACCAACTTTTGGCTAAGTGAGTTATTCGATTCGCCTTTCCAATTGAATTCGAATCGATCTATTTTTTCTTTAGAGTCACATCAAAATTGCCAAACAAAGCTAAAACAGCTTAAACAACACAATGACGAACAAACACTTATCTAACTCATATATAAATATATCAATATATACATACATATACGTTCAATCAAATTACTACTTCTTTTCTTTTTCTCTTCTAGACTATTATTTTTTTTCTTTTCTTGATCAAAAAATTGAAAAAGTCGAATGATATGCTAGATGTTTTCTCTCTCTCTTTCTCTTTTTGACTTCGGGCAGACATGAAATGCGTTCTTTTTCTTCTTCTTTTTCATTTCCTACTTTTATAATCTTGATGTCGTTGCTGTCTGTATCTGTTCGTTTATTACTCCATTGTCATTCTCAGTGTTCATTTAAACAATCGAAAAGAAAAACAAAAACCAAACAAAAACACATCTTTTTACAGAACAAAAAAAAATGAGCAATTGTATTTGTAATGTAACTGTACGTGTGTATGTATTTTCTTTTTAATGGAAAAAAAGAGTAGCGATTTGGAATTTTTTTTTCTACATCCTTCTCGTTCTCGAACTACACTTGTTTTTTCTAAAACTTCCTGAAGGACGAAAGAAAGAGAGAAAACAGAAAGAAAAAGAAAGTAATAAGCAGAAAAGTCAGCGCAAAGTGTTTTACATTTTCTTTCAACGTAGAAAAACAGAAAAAAAACAACTTTACAAATAGTAACAAAACAAAAATAAAAGCCACTGCCTACTTTTTTTTTCTTTCTTATTCTAGTTAATTTGAATCAATGTCGGGCGATTCTATTTTGGCTACGACTGAAAGACGTTCGTCAGATGATCTTATTCTAAAACATGTCACTTTAATCACTGACCAAGTGCAAAAGACACTATCGAAATTGACAATTCCAAAAGTTCTTGTTCTTTACACAGGTCGGGCCTTTTGCTTTTATTTATTAACAAAGCTATGCAAAAGATTTCATATTTGTATTTCAGGTGGAACAATTGGTATGAAAGTTTTGCGAAATGCTTATGAACCCGTGACTAATTATCTGCCAACTGCATTACGCGAAATGAATATTATGCATGACTCGGAAATGGCCGAGACAATGACACAAATTGATCCTGATCGTTCTTTTCTTTATTTACCGTAACGAGTTTGCAGAAATTTAACTGTCAAATATCAAGTTTTCTCTTCGTAGATTGTCAAATAAAGCGTCTATTGCTTATTATATTAAAGAATATGTTCCATTACTTGATTCAACGAATATGACATATGATAATTATATCCAAATTGCACTGGATATTAAAGTAATATTTTCGAAATTCGAGCTGAATTTAATAGAGAATGATGCTGTGTTTTGTTTTTAAGGAAGTTTACGATTTGTTTGATGGATTTGTTAGTAAGTATTGATAAAAATAAATTGCTAATGCCAATGTTGATTTCCGTTAATTTAGTTTTACATGGTGTAAGTTATGATAATGAATTAATTGGAGAAAAAGAAATGCAATTTGTTTTTGTAATGTTGTGAAATAGACGGATACGATGAGTTATACAGCTGCAGCGCTTTCATTTATGTTAGAAAATCTTTCAAAACCAGTGGTATTAACCGGTTCTCAGGTAATTAGGATAAGAAATAAAATTGATTTGAATTGTTGTTAAATAATAGATTCCGATATTTGAAACTCGAAGTGATGGTCGAGATAATCTTATTGGTAGTTTACTATTAGCCGGTGAATATCGAATACCGGAGGTATGATGAAGTTTCTAGACATGGATTATTAATTGAGTTGATTTTAGGTAGCAATTTATTTTCGTAATCGACTCTACCGTGGTAATCGTGTAACGAAAATCGATTGTGAAGGTTTAAATGCATTTGAATCACATAATTTCCCGACATTAGCCGAATTTCGAACAAAAATTCAAGGTAAATCTCGACAAAGATCGTCTTTAAAAACAAATTTTTCTGTTTGTAAGTTAAATGGGATCTTATTTTTGATCGTTCATCCAACGGTCCGTTTAACGTTCAGACAAATCTCAATCGTAATGTTTCACTTCTTCGTCTTTTTCCCGGCATAACCTATTTGACAATGCGTCAATTTCTCGAGCCTCCAATCCAAGGTGTTGTTTTACAAACATATGGCGCCGGTAATTTGCCAACAAATCGACCGGATCTAATCGAAGAACTGCGTAAAGCAGTCGAACGAGGCGTTTTAATTGTCAATTGTACACAATGTTCAAAAGGAAGCGTTTATTATGCATATGAAAGTGCAACTGAGTTGCAACGAATCGGTGTTTGTTCGGGATTGGATATGACAATTGAAGCTGCTTTAATGAAAGTTCGAGATTTCGGAATTTTAGAGAATTGTTCATTTTTTTTTTGATTTTGAATTTAGTTGTCTTATGTGCTGGGAAAATGTCCAACGGATATGAAAGTAATGAAAATGAAAATGGACGAAAATTTACGAGGAGAAATGTCGACAAGTTCAATGAAACTTCAATGTCCAACACTGAATCTTAATTGGATATTAAACGCATCGAAAGACGATACCAATGAGGTTCTCATCGATTTTCTTCTTCTTTTTCTTTAATTAACAATTATTTTTTCTTCGTAATCTTAAAGGAATCAATTCAATTTCGGCGATCACTTCTGCCCTGGATTATCACAACATGCATCTTCACCGATGACATCAGTACTCTTCATCAAATTCAACAATCTCGATCTGGTCTTCAATTAAATATAATTCTGCCAACTGGTTCAACACCGTTGCATATGTGTGCGAAATATGGCGCACTAAAATGTGCAGATTTTTTCCTTCGTCTCGGAAACGACGAACAGTCATTGATTAATCAACTTGATCACGTCGGATTTTGTTCACTTTACTATGCAATTCTTCAGCAAGATGAGCCAATGATTGAATTGTTAATTAAGAATGGAGCTAAACTAACAGTAGCTTTTAAACCAAGCGAAATCGGAATGCATTTATGTAATTGTGTGAAAAACAATCAAATCGATCGGTTACGAGCTTGGGATAAAGCAGGAGCAGATCTCGATCAAGCGGATTATGATGGTCGAACACCAATTTTACTTGTAAATTGTTTTTTTCTTCTTCTTCAATTCTTCTTTTGCATTTTCTTCTATAGGCGGTCAATTATAATTCTGTTGATTGTGTTCGTTATTTACTCGACAAGGGTCATATTGATATATCTTGGTTAGATAGCCGTGGTTTAACACCATTACAAATAGCTAAACAACGAGGTTTCGATAGTATTGTACAACTACTATCATCTTATACCAATTCACCTTCGACAACATGAAAATCTGTCCTTCTTCTTTTTTTTTACAGTAATTACATAGAGATCTACACATGTATTACAACAATTGTCATGTTTGCTTATAATTATTATAAATAATAGAATGGAATCGTAATATTTCTTTTCTCTCTCTTTTTTTTTGTATGTTGTTTTCTTAATTTATTTTTCCTTTGAATGAATCCTGTATCTTGATCACGAAATAATAAATTCCTAGTATGTAATCGTCGTATTATTTATTTTAGATAAACGAAATTTTATCTTCGACCTTCTGAATTTTTCCAACATAGAACAAAAAAAGAAAAGTTATAATTCGAAATAAAACAAGTCGATAGACGCGCAATTCATTTATTGGATAATATCGAAACGATACTTGCGGTTTTTCTATAGAGGAAAGGAAAAATAAATAAATACGATTAACATCGAGGTATTGGTCTTGCAACGTGTACATACAAACTTTCGATCGATATGTACTTTCCATTGATTTCGACAGGGTTCTATTCGTTTTCTTTTGTTTACTATTTGTAAACGTATGAGGGAGACACTGGCGTACGAAAAGTTTTGTAAAATTAGGTTCGAGCGTATTTCTATTTTTTTTCGTTTCGCAATAGGAAAGTAAATAAGTTTTTTCTACCTTTTTGCTATTAATGTTCTTTGACTTAGTCATTCAGACTTTATCCTTTACTCTTTCACGCTTTTACCTTTGGATTGGTGAATAGTATTCGTTGGTATTTTTTTGTCGACATATGTCGTTCTATATAAAATGACGATGATTCTGGAATTTGATCTTTAGACGTACGCGTCGACTATACTTTATCTTTTTCTTGGATATATAAACTGATGCATAGAACAGAAATACATAATTTCAATCGATTTCTAGACTGTAACTTATTCTTTTTTTATTCCTTTGTGAATAATGTTTGGACTTCAAACGCTTTCATGTCTCCATGACATACCAGGTTAGAATCAACGAAAATTATTCGTTCTCATTCGATTTTTTGTTTAGTGATTCGCTCATCAACCGATACAATTCAAAATGTTTATGCTAAAGCTAAACAAACGAGTCCATTGATTCGTCTGCCATGCAATTTAGCTGAAACAGTCGCCGATAAATCATTAAAAGTAGCTCTTAATGTTGTAAATCCCCTAGTCAAACCATTGAGTGGACCAGGTAGAACCAAACTATGACAAATTCGATTTGAATTCTTTTGTTTTTTTTTCGTCGTAGTTCGTGCCATTGACAATTATGCTGTTGAAAAAATTCGCGAAATTGAAACCAAATATCCAGTTATCAATACTCGACCCGAAGATGTTGTGACGACATTCAACGAAAGAACTGAACCCGTTCGAAATGTCGTCAATTCCGTTAGAGATACAACAACATCGACCATTCAACAAGGCAGACAAACTGTTGCCAATGTTGCAACAGGCGTTGCTAATTCGATCTTTTCATTTCGTGATAATAAACAAGGTTATCAACGACAAATTCAACAATTAAATGGATGTATTTTTTCAACAATTGGTTCGCGAGTCAATAAAATCTACGGCAAAGTTCAATCCACATTCATATGGTTTCGTTTGTTGATTGTTTTCGTTTTACGTAAAATTCTACAAGTCAATGATGTAATTATCGGCAACATCGAATTGAAATCATATACACCTGTGTTTCTACTAAAATTATTGCTTGTTTTTCGTGCACTTTTGAAATATGTTGATGCACGAATTCATCCCAGTGAGAAACAAATAGCTGAATTAAAAAAAGCCAAACAACAATCACGATATAATCAAAAACAATTCCATTCAAATCGGTAAATAGAAGACGAAAAAAGAAACACCATGAACTTATCTTTTGCTTTTCTTTTTCAAAAATAGTCAAAGTTCAAAATCAAATTCATCAGCAACTCTTCGTCAACGTGGTAATAATACCAATCAATCTCAAAATGATGCCGATGAATTACGTTCTCGTTTAGGCAATCCTGATTTAACCGAATCGACATACAATGTTGATAATGATGAGTTAAATACTGAACCAATCGATGTCAATCCAGATGATTACATCAATGAATTACATGATCGACTTAAAACAACTGATGTCGAACGTCTTTATTCTCGTCTACCAGCTGATATTGTTCCAACAGATGATCAAAAAGAACTCATTCCTCAAGTTAGTGATGACGACGATGATGATGATGAAGAAGATGATGAAGAAGATGATGAGTAATAACATCAAGTTTAGTCTGTTGAAAAAAAATCAATCAATTCTTATATTGGCTTGTTTTCTCTTGTTGTCTTTCTTTTTTTTATGATTACTAAACTCATGTTCTTTCAGTTTTTTTTATCGTTATTTTGTGTTGTAGTTGTTTGATTCTATTTTCATTTCATATTTCCGTGTTACTTGTGTTCATTTTACGATTGTTTAACAATCTATACAAACAAGCAATGTCTCTCTTTCTCTTTTTTTTCTGTTAAAACAAAGCAAAAACGTGTGAAAGCAGAAAGAAAAATAAAAAAAATTCACCAACAAGAACAGAAAAATGTCAGCAGCTGTTAAGATTTTTTCGAGAAGAACAAAAACACACACACACACATACTAAGATAGAACATGAAAAGAATTCTTTGTCTTATTGCAGATGTCAAATTTACGTAAACAAATTCTTTCGAAATCTCTTCCACCTATTGGTCCACCGTCGTCAAGAACTTCATCATCGAATAATCCCAAGAAACCGTCGACTGTTCGAAATTTTACACCGATCGAATGGAATGTCTACTTTGACGACAAACATTTTCTTACAATTGGAGAAAATACGTTTTGTTTATACACACGAAATACAAAGGATTCATCGGCGCCGGTTTTATTTTTTTTACATGGCGGCGGATTTTCAGGTTTAAGTTGGGCGATTCTATCGAAAACCGTAACGAATCTTGTACGTTGTCAATGTGTTGCAATCGATATACGTGGACATGGAGAAACGAAAACCCCTGATGAACATGATTTAAGTATTGATATTTTAACAAACGATATTTGTCAAGTTCTACGACAATTATATAATAATGATAATAAACCATCGATATTTTTAATTGGACATTCGATGGGCGGTGCGTTAGCTGTACATGTCGCCAAGGAATGTCCCGAAATGATCAATGCACTTTGTGTTATTGATGTTGTCGAAGGTGAGAGGAGAAGAATGAAGAGAAAAGATGGACTTTTGTTTTGTATGTAGGCAGTGCATTAGAATCGTTGAGTTCAATGCAATGTTTTCTTAGCTCAAGACCTAAACAATTCTCAACTCAAGAAAAAGCTATTGAATATATGGTTCGTAGTGGACAAGTGCGAAATATCGAATCAGCTCGTGTTTCGATTGTTGGACAAATTCAACCATTGATAACAGCGAGTTCATCGACTGAAGCCGATACATCTGCTGGTATTCCTGCGGTTTCGCATCTATGTGAAACAGTTCGAGAAGAAGATGAAGAAGAAGGCGAAGGCGAAGGTGAAGGAACTAAATCTTCAGTAGAAACGAAACCGTCATCGCCTACAGCATCGAGTGACTCGAATAAATATACATGGAGAATTGATCTTTCGAAAACGGAACAATTTTGGCAAGGATGGTTTTCTGGTTTATCGAAATTATTCTTATCTTGTGAATGTCCAAAACTGCTTCTATTAGCCGGTGTCGATCGTCTCGATCGAGATTTAACTGTCGGTCAAATGCAAGGCAAATTTCAGATGCATGTCGTTCCTAAAAGTGGCCACGCTGTGCATGAAGATGCGCCTGAACAAGTCGCTGATTGCATTGCTTCGTTTCTTGTCCGACATAAACTTGTTCAACCAGTCGATGAGAATTTTCAAGGAACACTACCTGGATGTTAAACATACGGATATTTTGTATAGATCTTTTCTTTTTTTTTCTGTTCTAAAATGAATAAAGAAAAACAAAATCGATTATTTTTTTTATCATCCTACGTAATTTTTCAATTTGAAAAAATCTCAGCAGGAGTTTTTTTTCGTCGTTTTATTTGAAACGAAAATTAGGTTTTCGTTCGTCAGTAGTTTTCATAATGCGTCGACTCTATGCGTTTACGAATCGAAATCCTGCTCTACCCGTTCAAACTTACGATGACGATGTTGAAAATGTTCGGATCGTTCGAAGTACAAATAACAACGTTGTACAAAATGAAAATAAAGTTATCGTTCGAAAAACAACAAGAAATATCGTTGAAAGTCATAACACAGACGTTAACTACGTCGAAACAGATAATGTTTATTTGAATGAAACAGGCCGATGTCCTTATGTTCGTTGTCCTTGGTGGCTTTGGCTTCTATTAGCATTGGGTTTACTATCTCTATTGGGATTAGCATTAGGTTTAGGTCTCGGATTAGGACTTCGAGATAGAACTGTTTCAGTCAATTCACGTTGTTCAGGAAATAATTGTCCTGCTAATTCTCAATGTATCAACAATCGTTGTGAATGCAATAGCGGTTATTTTTATGATTATTCGATTTCAGCTTGTGATGCTTATCTTCACGTTGGTATGACATGTACGACAAGTAATACAAATCAACAATGTATTACCAATGCTAATTGTGCTTCGAATGGTTATTGTATTTGCGATACAGATTATTTTCTCGATCAAGTAGATTCGCTTTTAACTGTTTTTTTTTTGTTTTCTGATTTCATTCGTTGTAGAATAACGGTGAATGTACGGCATTATTGGCTCGTTATACACCGTGTGCAAGTGATGATCAATGTCAATCGCCATTTGTCTGTGCCGTTAGTCTTTGCGATTGCAATCAAACATCTTATTATGATTCAGGCTCGGATTCATGTATACGTTTGGGATATGTAAATGATCCATGTTCAGCTAATTCTCAATGTATTCGAACAGCGAATTGTTCGACGACATCATGTCAATGTGCTACCGATCATTATTTTGATACATCAGAATATCAATGTGTTCGAAAACAATTTATCGGTCAATCATGCACACAATCCTATCAATGTATTGACAATGCTACTTGCACATCGGTGTCACCGTTTTCAAATCAATGTGAATGTATTACTGGTTTGTATTATGATACAGCAACTGCAGTTTGTCGAGCACAACGAACTTATACTCAAAGTTGTACGACAGATTACGAATGTGTGAACAATCTCCTATGTCTTGCGAGTATATGTACATGTTTAACAACACAAGATTATATAACAGCCAATCAAACTTGTCTTGCGTTTGCAACATATGATGATACTTGTAATACAAATGGAAGAACATGTGAAGCACGTTACGGTAAAAACAAAAGAGATCAATTTTGAAAATTGAATTTTTATTTTGTAAATCTAGGTTTAAGTTGTTCGGCTAGTACAGGAACTTGTCAATGTAGTTCAATCAATTATTGGAATGGTTCATATTGTGTTGCACTTCGTTATCCCGGACAAAGTTGTTCAACAGTATCACAATGTATTAATTCTTCATCATGTTCATCCGGTAAATGTCAATGTACTACAAATTATTATTATTCAATAGCTATTGGAATTTGTACAGCACAATTAGCCTATGATTCAACATGTTGGCTAGGCGATTATCAATGTTTAAATAATACGAAATGCTATGATTTAACAACAACAACTTCGACAGATACATGCGGATGTGACTCAGCTTATTATTATTACGATGGAACAAGTTGTGCTCTCTATGCGACATACAATCAAGCGTGTGCTCCATCGACTTTTGGTCCAATATGTGATACGCAAACACGTAATTTAGTTTGTTCAGGTTCAGTTTGCACGTGTTTATCAACACAATTTTATAATGGTTCAAGTTGTGTTACATTACGAAGCTTTGGTTTTTCATGTTCATCAACATCTCAATGTATCGCAAATGCGTTTTGTAATTCATCAAATATATGTACTTGTAATAGTGGATATTATTTCGATACAACAACAGGTGTTTGTACACTGAAACTAACTTATTTACAAGCATGTACAGCAACTGTTCAATGTTCAACAAACATGTATTGTAGTTCGTCTGCATGTACGTGTATCACATCGATGTATTATAATGGAATAAGTTGTGTTTCACGTCCAACATACGGTGAAACATGTAGTCCATCAATTCCTTGTAACACAGCTCTTGGTCTTGTATGTACTTCAAATGTATGTCAATGTAGTAGTACTCAATATTGGTCAACATTGTCAAATAGTACTAATATTTGTGCAGATTTACGAACATTAGGTCAAACTTGTTCGTCGGAAAGTGCTTGTGAAAATTATGCAACAACAGTTAATTGTAATACGTATTGTGAATGTGATTCAAGTAATTACTATTTCGATCAAACAAGTCTGGACTGTGAATCATTGAAAGCGAATGGTGTTACATGTGCTTATAATTATGAATGTAGATCTTTGTTTTGTAATGGAACAATATGTGATACAGCAGCTGTAACCTCAATTACAAGTAATGTTTCACAAGCATCATCCGAAGCCTCTTTCCAACCTGTTTATATAAATTTAAATCAATTTTTATTGTTCTATATTATTCTTATTTTTTTAGCTGTGTGACTGGCTGATTCTTTATGTACTGAGACCAGAAAATATCAAACTTAGTTTCCTTTTCTATTAACATTTTCATTTTTAATTTACATATAAATTGATCACGACTTTTTTTATTTTCAATAAAGCAACACGATTCTATGTACATGAATTTATTGCGAAATGTCTTCAACAAATCAACACGTAATTTCATCTTTCACAAATAAGCTTTGTTTCTTTCCTTTCCTTTTCTTTTCTTTTCTTTTCTCCAAGCAAAAAGAAATAAAAGACTTTTGCTCTTAAACACCCTCATGTACATTTTTTATTTCATTAAAGTGAATCTAACATGCATGGCATGTTTCTTTTAAAAAACGTTTCAAAAGTAAGTGAAAACTAATTGTTTACTTTCCTAACTCTGTGATAATGGCCAATGATATGTATTAAGGGCAGCGGAACGCTGTAAAATTAGGTGAGGCTCAAAAAAGTTAATGTCGAACTTTAGAAAATTTTGAAAATAAACAAAGTATTTAAAATAACAAGTACCGTAAATACTTTATTTTTTACTGATGAAAGAATCCAAAAAAAAGCTTATCTTTTCTCATTCGATGAAACAAACTGTGAGAGTGTATCTTCGGATCGAATACACAATCAAACATTTTATTCGTGTTCGAAAAACAAGACGAAACTTCTTAAAGAGAATAGCAGGAGCGTGCACATATATATGAAAAGATAACAATGGAATGAGTATGAGACATAAAAGAATGAATGAACGAAGTGGGAAAAAAAAAGGAAGAGAACATCACACTGTAGCACAAACCTTGTCATAATTTCATGCAAGTCAATTTTGTCAAGTTTTTCTTTATATACATATATATGTGATATTAGACAATGATTTAATCTTGATTGGGTCGTAACAGAAATAGTCAGATATAATCGAGTTAAATTGTCCGATTCTCTAAATATTTGTTTACCAATGCTACATTTATTAAAAATTTCATACAATGTCACCAATACCAAAATCTATGATTGTTTCGATTTTTTCACTAAGTTGTTTTGGTGGATTATTTGAAATTTCGAGAATGAGTTTTTCACGATCGCATGGGAATTTTGTTCTATTATGTAGAAGTAAGAATACATGCGAATCTTAAAACTAAAATTCTGGCGAGGCTTTTGCCTCACCTTGCCTCTGATATGTAATTATATATTAAGAAATGTTTTTGAATCTATTTATTTAACTTTGATTTCAACTGTAACTAAGGAAACAACTAAATTGTTTTCTTTACACTATTAACAAATTTTTTTTATTGATACCATAGAGTTGTCTTTTTTTTCTTATTGGTATAACGACATTTCTATCTGAATTTGAATTTCATAAGAAGACTTAGTGAGGGTGTCACATGTCCTGCATTGTATTGAACAGAGAACGCCAAAAAAGAGAAAGCATGATGATTGCATATTTTTCTCGCACTTGAAAAAGTACGTTCTTATTGTAGGTCATGCATCGTGTTCTTGCTGTTTGTTGTAGAAGAAAAAAAATTGCATACTAAAGTTTAGTCTCGTTAGAGTTTTCTTTTCTTTTAGACGAGGAAACAATGTTGTCATATATAAATAGTTCTTTCAAACATTTTTTTTCTCTCGGTCTTTTCTCACCATCTTATTAATAAAATAAGTGAAGAAGAAAAAAAAAATTTGTATAAACTTTTTTCTAGAAAACATGAAACCTTTAAGACGAAGTTATTCTCTGATAAAATATGGTTTCGTTTCGCTGATGATTGTTCATATTGTATTAAATTATGCGAGAAAACGAGACGGTTCGCATGCAATCAAATTCAATTCATCGTTGCCATCGTCTAGTGGCAAATCAATAAGAGAAAAAGCCTTAGAAACATTCTCAGTTGCATATAATGGAACTCATCTTTGGTCAATGCATCTCGCCGATGATGAATACTATCGTATAGCTCAAACGGCACGATGTCGTACTGTAACTTACACGGTACGAAACAAAACGAAGAATATTTGAATCTGTTTTCGTGTTTAGACATATAATCAAACGCTTCTGAAAAATGAAGACATGAATTTCTGTGATCCATCAATACAGAAAGAATTTTCAGTTGAATCGACATTAGAGATTCAACAATGGATTTATGAACATCAAAATCCAGCTGATTGTCGAAATAAAAAATTTGCTATCATTGATAACTATGCAATATCTGGCTTTGGATCGACGTTTCATCAGATTCTATGGGCATTTTCAACAGCTTTAGGCGATGGCAGAATTGCTATTTACGCCAAACCTGGAAACTGGGTACACAAATCGATTTCCTACCTTTATTCGATCGTCACATAAAACTCTTCTGTCTTTTTTTTGCAGTTATACGGTGGTTGTGAATTCGACAATCCAGATTGTTATTTTCTTCCTCTCACAAATTGTTCGATATCACCGACAGTTGATGGAAATATAGTCATTCGCATCAAAGCTGATATCGATCATTGGTTTAAACCTGCATTCCCTCCATTGTTTCGAAATCGATCGTACAATTGGTATCGTTCTCAATTATTATTTTATTTAATGCGTTTTAATCCCTCAACACTAGCCACTGTTGAAAAGATCATTAGTCAAACATTTAATCCACCTTCGGTTGGTTTTCACCGTCCATTTGTTGCACTTTATGTCCGTCGTTCAGACAAAGTCAATGTCGAAATGTCTCAAGCGTATTCAATCTCGACGTACATCGAGCTCTTTCACAAAGATGCTTCTCAAGCCAACATAAAAACACTGTTTCTCAATTCGGAAGATCGCACAGTTTTCAAAGAATTCGAACGTGCGAATAAAAAGCTGAATAATTATTATAAATTATTATTTATTAATGTCACAAGAGATATTGTTTATACGTCATTTCTTCATATGCAACCGAATGATCGAAAGAAAATTGTTTTAGAATTTCTAGCTGATTTATTCGTTGAAGCCAATGCCAATCTTCATGTTGGCACGTTAACATCGAATTGGTGTCGATTAGTTGACGAAGTTCGATTTGCTCTCGGCAAAACGATCGCTTTCTACACACCGGAGAATCGATATATTATCGATGTATGAAAAAGTTAATATTTTATTATTGTTAATTGCGTTTAGATTATTTAAAATAAAAAAAACCAAAGAATTCGTTAGAAAATCTGCATTGAAATCGTGCGATAAAGCCAAAGAACAAAACAAAAAAGTAGCATATTAATTAAAAATATTCGTTTTCTTCATCTTCTGGATTCGTCGTTTGTTGATCGAGATTTCGTCTTGTGAGAATTTTTAAAAGCGCGTCCGATGCGACGACAGCGTCTTTAAAATTATCGGCTGTCGTTTTACTAGCCCATCGTTCGCGTTGATCGATAAATCGTTCGTGATCGATCTTGTCTTGAATCGATTGAGGAACATCAGCAACCAGCCATTTCGTTATGTAAAGTATTGAAAATATTAAATTTTCAAAAGCAATTATAAACGCAAGACGAGCTGCAGTTACATTCCAATAGATAAGCGTTTCGCCGAATGGATCGGATCCATTACGAAAATCTCGATAACTTGAAAAGAAAATCAGATCATCAATTTCGGGGCAAATGAATATGCACTCCTACCGGCAAGATGTGACGTTATCAGGCGCAGGATAATCAGGAATTGTATTTGTTGAATTGTAAGCTGAAATCGGAAATGTTGAGAGCGTCCAATTGACATAGCCAACGAGACTTCCATTTGTCGAATAAAGACTTCGATATGTCATTTTCGGAATAAATTCCGATGTCCATGCAATGACAACAGCCTTTCAAAAGAAAAACAAATATATCTTCTTCGTATTTTCAATTGAAATTTATTTTACATTTGTTAGAACAGCTAAATAGGATATTCCCGATATAATATCACTCCAAATACCGATGTCCGATGCTTTGTATGGTATCGGTCGTTTATATTTCGATAGAAATTTCCACGCATCCAAACGCAATTCAATTAGATTGTTGATCAACGCAAACAACGGTGCTAATCTATAAGAAAAGCCGCACCGAATTTCGATTGACTATTGTTCATTTGAAATAAACATACGGAAAAGCTGCAACAAATAATGTGATAAAACCGAATTGAATGACTAATTCAAGATATTCTTCAGTTAATGTATTCGAATTGAAATCAAATAATGTATTATCTTTTTCCCATTGTTCTTGAAGTTCGGATTCGCCACGTTCGAAAAAGATTCGAACCAATGTTCGACGCATTGCATAGAAAAATTCTAGAAGATTATTTATCATCTGTTTGCCAACCATAACTAAAACACACAAAATCGAATAACAATTGAGAAATTTCTGTTCAGTCGACAGATATTACCAATCACTAATTGAATTGATAATTCAACTAAACAACCAGCGGGATCACACTGAACGAAAAGAAAACGAATCGATAAACATCGAAATCGAAGAAAATCCCCGACCTGTTCAGTAAAATCTTTCGTCCCGTTTTCGCCGTATTTCGATGGATATTCGAGAAATCTGAAGAGAATAAAGTTTGATTTTCTATTTCGACTGATATCGATTTTGACTTACCGTCCTTTGAAAAACGCAATGTAAAATAACGATGAATAGAAATTCACAAATTGAAAAAGATAAATTTTAATAATCATTGAATCATCGTATTTCGATTGATATTTATGCAATTCTATTCACATTTTCAAATATAAACAAACAACTAAACAAGAAATTCTCGTTTCTACCTAAATCCGTTAATTTTCTCGCAATGAAATAATAAAATTGCGAGAGAATAACTGAACAGATTAAATTAATAATAGCACTTGTTATCGTAATAATTATTGATGAATAGGCTTCCAAACGTTTTTCTTCTTTGAGAATATAAGTCATTTGAACACGATATGCTATTGTTGCGAAAACAGTGACGCAAATAATTGAAATCTAAATCAAAAGATTTTCCGAGGGAAAGAAAAATCATGTTTGCTTACCATGAAAATAACAACAGCAATTGTGATCAAGAAAAATGGAAGTCGTTTTCGATTTGATACGTAGGGTTCTTTGACCTAAATTATGATTTTCCGTAAAGATTTTCTGGTAAGAAAATAGGATTTTTTTACTCCAGTAACTGGATTCAATCGTTTTTCACCGATTTTTTTTGTTAAAATTTCGAATTCAGGTCGAATAGGTTCGAGATGTTCTTCAAAATCAATTGAATCCTAAACAAAACCGATTGTTTTTTTTCTGTTTCTATCTGATTATCGTACCCAATCATATTGCAAAACAGCCTCTCGACGTTGCCAAAATTCCACAAATAATCTATTTATTAAAAAAACAACAACAACAACAAATCAATATGGAAAATCTGCTCGTATTGATCGATCTACCTCGCCCATAAAGACATCAGTATCGCAAAAATCAACGTGGCTGCATTGTCAAATACATACGAAATCTAAGTACGACGAAAATCAAAACAAATTCGTTTCGTTAAGCTTCACGTGAACCTACGTTCGAATAGGCACAACTGCTACTCAATCTATCATACGGACATTTCTTATCACACCGAGGACACATCACGGTTTCTTTACCAAATGCTCCACAAATATCCAAACTAGAATTAAATGATCTTAGGAATCGATGATCTTAGAGAATATTTACGTTGGTTTATCGGAAAAAACACTGCCTATACCATAGAGAAAGATGATTGTACCGACAATAGCTGGTGGAAATAACATTTGATTATAAAAACCCGATAGTGCGAAGTAAAACGCCATTTTCTCTCCCATGTAAGAACGAATTAATGACAATGGTTGAAATTTAAAACATCGACGCATTGTTGCCCAATGTTTTTTCAATTTCTACGATTTCAAAAGTCGAATTCATTCATTTTCAAACAAAAGAACACAAACTTCACGATCATTTAATTCATTATCATCGACATGAGTCACATCACTTCGAAGCGACTGTTCAAAAGAAAATAAAAGTTTTTTTGCCATAGAAACGGTTTGTTCGTCAATATTTACTTCGTGAAGAGGAAAATAACATTCATACGCTTTTTTTGCAACCAATCGATCAATGCCTAAATTACAAAAAAAAGATGAACTTAAAAAACGAAGAATGCTCGTATGTTTAGCTATGTACCAGGTCGTTTGGCACTTTTTCGAGCTTCAGTTACCGTTTCTGTAACTAAAACAAATCGAGAATTCAAAGTCTGATCTCAGAAAATATGTAAACTTCGATGTACCGGTAACTACTGAACTAATCGATTGTTCAGGCATATCTTCTTCGTCATCGGAATCGAAATGAGCTCGAGATAATAATTCATGTGTTAACAGACTCCGTTCGGTCGGTGTGAAGTACAAATCTTTCGAACCACGTAATGTTTCGAATAGAAATTGAAATTTATCTATATTCGATGAATAAATCGCCGTATAGTAATCAGGATCATTTTGTTTTAAAGATGGATCGAGACGAAATGGTCTCTTAATCCATTTAAGAAAATGTTCCCAAGTCGATTGAGCAATCGGCGTTGTGGCTAAATCATTATTATTTTCGATTTTCTATTTTGAATAAAAGTTTTTTCGTTTGTTTTTTATTTTAAAATAAAAGTCTACTTCAATAGGTAATCGCATTCGTATATTTTCAGCAGCAACAAGGAGAATTTCGAAAGGTGTATGAACTTTAACGAAACCGAATTTTTTCGATTTCGATTCCTATAAACACATCAAACTTTTGATTCGATTGTTTTTGTGCTCGACAGACTTACAATACGTTTGAGAATAAGACCTTGTTTTTTCGATAGATATTCTTCGAATTTCCGTCGACGATCTTCGGATTTTCGATGTTTTTTTCGTTGTTGAGTTTGCGAATGATTTTGTTGATGATTCATTTCTAATTCATTGTCGCTATTGATTTCTGAATAATCATAAACTAAAATGCAATCGATAGGCAACGCATCATGGAACGGATCCGATGATGATAGAACTGATTGGCGACGTCGAGTTTGAGTTGGAAAATTGATTTCTTCGTTTGCGTCTTGGATTTCATCGGGTAACATTTCTAAATGAGATATTTTGATGAATGATAAATTAAAATGAACATATTTAATCAACAAGAACATTTATGATTAAATAGAAAAGGAAATAAACCGATAAATCTTATTCATCAATATTGATTTATGATTATCAGAGACAAAAAAAAGTCATTCTTCCAAGTTACAACATACAAATCCGGCTTTTTCAAAGAGTACCCAATTTCAAGAACAAACACTTTTGAAGAAAAACACAGAGCAGACAACGATAACATACCAGTGTTTCCTTGCATTGTTGGTAATGGAGCTATGCGTGTCATTTAGGTTTTTTTATTATTATTTTATATCATCATCATCTAGAAGCCCATAAATGCCGTCAATTCTTACCAGTTAGAATAAAAAAAAACCTCACAAATTTGTTGTAGGAAAAAAAAACTGTCGATGGAATATTTACATGTCTCTCGTGTTGTTGAATTAATGACGTCGAATGAGGAAACGAAGGTAAATTGCAGACGTGTATGATAAGATTTACTGTTTCCAGTGTTTTGTCGGTTCTGTTTTTTTAATATGTTTTGACAAGATTTCAAATGTGACGATGTTATCTAATCTGCCGTCACTTAGCGACGACATCTAGTCAACAAACGACCGGAAAAGTCTGCGGAAAAAAAAACATTTTATTGACTTTTTATTTTGATTTTTTGTTGCTGTTATGATGTGTGACATCTGTGGAGGAAAAAAAGGTGAAATTAGATATTGAGCACAAGATTGATGCGCTTATGTGGGTTGTCAAAATAGTTCGTCAATGAAAAAGATTCCTATTCAAAACGACGAGTAATATGCCAACTGAAGTGACATGAAACAAAATGAATAGAATTTCTCAAACAACAATTAAAGATTCAATAGGAGAATGCGAAATTCATAAACTAGCTCACTATCTTGCCACTTTAGCACATCAAAAATTTTTCCCATTTGATTTGCTGAGATTAATCATAAGTTTACATGACTATAACTCGTCGAAAAGAACAGGAAATACGTTGCATGTATGTATTCAATAAAATCAGATCGAATACAAAACAAATCTATTCGAATTCTTTTGTCAATCATCAAAAATCCATTTCCTTTGTTGGCATGTGCGCATGAAGTTTTTCTGTTGTTTGTTACATTGATCTTCAATGAAAATCAATGCATAATATTATTCTTTGCATTTCTGATTTAGTTCTTATTCCATCGTGATTTCGAATAGAGATCTTTTCGAAGAAAATTCTATTAGTCAGACAAAATGAAAAATCAACTAGTGGCCTAGATCTGTGAATTTCTCCTCCCCTCTCTTTTTAGATATAAGCAAAAACAAAAAAAAACGAGTATTAATCAATGCACGAACATGGTTTATTGAGCAAAATTAAACGAGAAACCATCTTATTAAATAAATTAATAACGAACAAAGATAGGTTTGCATATATTATAAAGAAAGATAATTGTATATGTTCGTTCGCACATTTTTTCATTCATTATTAGAATATAGAAAAATAAGACGTAGTAATGATATTCTTTTCTTTTTCCTATTTCATTATTCATAATTTTTTTTTCATTTAATAATGAATGTTCATCGTTTTCTTTTTCCTTCATTATCATCTCTATTATTATGTATAATCATTCGGTGTTACAATTACGGACAAATAATAGATATTTATTCAATATTTAGATACTTCAATCAAAGCAGACAGATGTTCGAATTTCTCATTATCACGTATCGTTAGTTAGCAGGTGAATAAGGAGTTGTATCCGTTTTCTTCTCGATAGTTTCTATCAATGAATAAGAAAGAAAATATGATAAGAATCGAGTGTTAGAATTAGAACTATTCTATTAAATTTTAATTTTCCATTTCATCTCCTTTTCCTTTTGTTGATTCGTGTGCATTCATCCTTTCATTTTTTTGCTCGAACGAATCTCCGGAAAAGAAATGTATCAAAAATAACAACAGTAACACCTTTTGAATATCTATGCAGACTCTGACAACTAAACATAGACACAGTGCAAAAAAAAATAAATAACGAGAAAGAATTCCATCAAATGCTGTTATTTCAATGCAGAACTATGGTGTGAAAGAGAGTATAAGGTTTGCCGAAGAATCTATTCTTTCATCAATAAAATAACAACAACAGTAAGAGAAGATTAGTTTCTTTGTATATGTATCCATCGTTATGCAAGACAATTTACACAGATATGAATAAATATTGTGAATTAACTTAAATAATAATAATCTAGTGCTGATAGCGAGTTGAGGGCGTGTACGTGATAGAACCATTCTAATTATGCTTTCGTTTTTTTTCCCCAATTGCCTCGACCGACGCGCATTCATTTTCATTTTGTATTGTGTTATTGATAGAACACAACTGAAAGAGTATTCAATGCCATCCTAAGGGAGAGATCTAAATACTAGTGAAAAAACTACTAATAATTTTCTTTTCTTCTTCTTCTTCTTCTTCTTCTTCTTCGCTTTTTCTCTCTCTCTCCTCACTCATCATTTTATTAGTTGATGATGTTTTTTATTCTTTTCTCGATTTTTTTTTCACTTAAATCAGACAATTCTTCTCCTACAGCTGTGACCAAGAATATTCTTTTTTATTATATTCATTTAAATTACTGTTCTTTTTTTTGTTCTTCATTGTTTTTTTAGAAAAATTTCGTAGGAGTACAAAAACATAGAGACTAATGTCGCCGATGTTAAACTTCTAACTACCAACTATCTTCGATCAATTAATAAAAAAATCGTAACTTTGATGGCTTCAAATGACAATCCTCGTTTACCATTAACATCTGGCACATCTCCTATTATCAAATACACGGAAATGCGCAACCAAAACGACTCACCATCGACCAGCATAACAATGACGACTATTCCATCGAGTTCACAATCATCGACGAATAATGCTGATGAATCCGATCGAATGAACAAACAACAAAGTCTATCGATCAATAATTATGAACTTCGACGATTACCAACTCGACAACGACGTGTTGTGAAGAAAAATCTCATGTCGAATGTTGGATATCGTTTAGCCAAACGAAAAGAATTGCATATCCAACGGTAATATCAAACAATCAAACGAATTTTGAAATAAAAAGACTATTTATTTGTTCGTTTTCTAGTCGATTAGTTGGCGATATCATGTGTTTTCTTGGCTTATTGGGTATTGTCTTGATGATAATCGAAAGTGAACTAACATTCAGTCGTCTCGATCATAAAGATACAACATTTAGTTTACTAACAAAATCAACAATAACATTTACAACGATTCTTCTTGTTGGTTTAGTTTTTTATTATCATCGAATTGATTTACATCTCTATTGCGTTGATAATTCAATCGATGATTGGCGAATTGCATTAACACGTTCGAAACTCTTTTCAATTATATTCGAAGCACTTATTTGCTTGATACATCCAATACCTGGTCATATTCTTGTCGAATGGAGTTCGCAATATGTGAAAAAAGTCGGCATAAATACAGATTTCGTCAATCCCTATCGAGCAGTTTACAATGTACCAACAACAACATTGACAACAATGAATCT
>Ga0209915_1000757_pt1 | contig 61259 bp, 40 predicted proteins | sample ThiBiot_750_plan_FD_183952 | JGI IMG/M metagenome (GOLD analysis project Ga0209915, IMG submission 183952) | Wastewater bioreactor microbial communities from Cape Town, South Africa - Thiocy_cont_750_plan (SPAdes) | ecosystem: Engineered > Bioreactor > Thiocyanate-remediating > Anaerobic-Aerobic... | reverse complement strand
ATCTCCTCGTTCAATGGCTCTCAACACCCTCTCGCGTAAATCTTGGGAATAGGCTTGCATGATCATCCTCCTTTAATACACGGATATCATACACTATAATGTAAAAACTTAAATCAAAAATGCTCTAGATCTTAGAGAAGTCTTTGAAGATCTCATGAAGAACTTCAACCCTGGCAAATTACAAGGCATAAGCCAAAAAGTTGGCGAACGCCTTGAAACCATTAAAAAAGGCGTGCTTTCTCCGACAGAAAAACAGCCGCTACAAAGAAAAGGGGGAGCATGATGGCAGTATTCAGTATGCAGTGTTTAGTGCTCAGAAATCTTGCAGAGGCATTTAAATTTCCCAGGCCTCTCATTAAGATTTTGAAGCAGATTTGCTTTCTTTTTGTTTTTCTGAACATTGAATGCTGGGCACTGAACACTGCTTCAGCTTCATTTTTTGAAAAAAGAGCTGAGGGCTGGCACTGGTACGAGGACGCCTTGAAGGCGAACAAAGTTGAAGAAGAAAGAGGGCAAAAGCTCAACCAGCCTTCTCACTCCTTATCAGCGAATCCAACACAAGTTATTGAAGACCAAAGAAAGAAACTGGAGCAAAAACTGCATGCAGCTATTATTGAGCCCACGCAGGAAAATCTTATTGCGTATATTCTTGCTCAACGGGCGCTGATGGATCAAAGCCAAAGATTTTCTGAAGCGTGGAAGCGGGTTGTTATGATGACTCCCTCTTTGGATGAAACCTTAATTCACCCTGTCGATCAAAATGCCCGCCATGTTTATTACGATGAACAACACAAAGACCTTCAACAACGGATTAAAAAGCTTGCCCAAGAGTATGGGTTGTTCTTTTTCTTCAGGAAGAATTGCCCCTATTGCCATGGTTTTGCGCCCATTGTGAGACGGTTTTCCGAGAAGTACGGCTGGTCTGTTCTGGCGATTTCTTTAGACGAAGGAACGTTGCCAGAATTTCCCCATGTTAAACGAGATAATGGAATAGCAACGCGCCTCCAGATTGCCCATGTCCCAGCCCTTATCGCTCTTCACCCCAGAACAGGGAAGCTCATTCCTCTTGCTTATGGCATGGTTTCTGAAAGCGAAATTGAAGAACGAGCTGATATTATAACAAAAATCATACCTTTCAGAGCTCAAACTGAGGATTTTAAAAGATGAACCTTTTTATAAACTTTACTACGGTGATCAATCTTAAGAGCAACAATTGTCAATTTGTGATCAAAAATCTCACAAACAAGTCTATAATCTCCCACGCGATATCGCCAAAATTCTTTCAAATTACCAGAGAGCGGTTTCCCCAAAAGACGGGGGTTTTCGGCTTGCAAAAGACTTTTATCAATGAAATTTTTAATTCTGCGATACGTCTCAGCATCCAGTTTTTTGAAATCCTTGTTTGCTCTTTCCGTAAATTCCAGAGTCCACTTAGTGGGGTGAGTGTTCATTCTCGTACTGTCTTAAAACCTCAGTATAAGGAATCGTTTTTTCTTCTCCTCTTTCTATACGTTGAGAGATTTCAAGAGCTTGGAGGTAATCTTCTTGATCTTCCAAAAATTCTTCTAAAGCTTGCAGAGCATATTCGTCCTTGGACACATGGGCTTTCGCTGCAAGAGCTGCAAGGCGTTTATCAAGTTCATCAGGAATTGTGAGGTAAGTCATGACTTTTCTCCTTCGACATCATCATAATATATATGCGTATATAAGTAAAGAAATGCAAGAGATTTGCAGCAAACTCATACTTCATAGAAAAATAAAGATCTTTCTAGGAATAATGATCATCCTTTGTGGCTCTTCTCTTTCCGCTGGCATGAAAGAAAATCTCGAGAAAGCTTTTACATCTCTTGGGATGGCAAACAATTTGACAACAGGAGGGGGATATCAAGATCAAACAGGAGGCTTTTACACAGGCGGGAGTGTTTTTGCGCGTTCCAAAGTCAATAATGCAGACCTTTTTTCTTTGCAGCTTCCTCATTATCGTTCTGGGTGTGGGGGAATTGATCTTTTTATGGGAGGATTTAGTTTTATTAATGCCCAGCAATTTACCCAGCTTCTTCGAAATATTGGAAGTAACGCAAGTGGGTATGCCTTTAATTTGGCTCTTGCGACTGTAACTCCTCAAATCAAAAGCGTCCTAGACGATTTATCAGCAAAGGTCCAAAGCATAACAAACCAAAGCATTAATTCCTGTGAAACTGCTGCAACCCTTGTCGGCGGTGTTTGGCCCCAGTCAGCAGCCTCTTCTCAACTTCTCTGCAATGCCATGAGTAAAGAGCTCGGTGTTGCAAGTGATTGGGCGCAAAGCCGTCAGAAATGCGGAGTTGAAGAAAAATGGAAAGAGACGAATGCTCGAAAAGGAGAAAGGGAAGGATTTCAAGATATTTTAGGAGATGAATTCAATATTGCCTGGAAAGCTATACAAAAAAATGGGTTTTTAAAAAGTGATACAAGCTTAGCAGAGTTTTTTATGACGGTTTCGGGAACGATTATATCGAAACGTGCGAGTGGGAGTTTAGCCATTCAAGTTCTCCCCTCTAAAAGTGTGGATACGGCCCTTATTTCTGCTCTTATTAAAGGAAATACGCCTGCGAAAATCTATAAGTGCGATAATGCATCTGAAGATAAATGTCTAAATCCAACTCTTCAAAGTATAACTCTTCCTCAAAAGTCAGCCCTTGATACAAAAGTTCAAACCCTTCTTTTGTCTATTAGCGATAAGGTAAGAACGGATACAGCTCTTTCTGAAGAAGAAAAGGGATTTGTCAATTCAACAATGATTCCTGTTTTGAAGATCATAGCTGTAGATGCAGCTTTTAAGGCAGGAGGGAGCCCCTTAAATTTAAATATGTATAGCGAAGCAATTGCTCACGACATTCTTCTTCAATACCTTGACGAGATAATGAGTATTGTTTGGGAAAGCACAACCCAGCTGAAACAAGTGCAAATAGATGATGGAAAAATTGAAAAGCTAAGAGCGGGGATTTCTGATTCTCGAAAGGCCCTCTTTGCAAAAAGAACAGCTTTGTTTCAACAGATGGCAACAACCTTAGATCTTATTGAGCGGACTCAACAGATCGAAACCAAGCTGCAAAACATGTTCATCTCTCACCAACAAGGCACGAAAGCGGGCGGGCTCTGATATGCACCATGTGATTACGACTTACGGCGGAGGAGAGCTCTTTACCCTTGTCTTTAATGGCATAGCGGCATTGTTCAAGGAAGATTACACAGGTATGGTGATGACTCTCATTCGGGTAGGGTTAATGGTCGGGTCCGTTTATGCTGTGATTCTCATGCTCTTTCGAAATCAACTCTTTGAGGGAGTAAAGTGGTTTTTGTGGGTTGTGGTTGCTACTAATCTTATTTTCTTACCCAAAACCACGATTTTTATCCATGACCCCCTTACCGAAACAAAGACAAAAATTGATAATGTCCCCTTTGCTTTAGGAGTCTTTGCTAGTTTTGTCAGTCAAGTAGGAAAGTCTGTCACAGAAACGTTTGAGTCGGTTTTTACGCTTCCTGACTACATGCCCTATCATCAAACGGGAACAGTCTTTGCCTCAGCGCTTATGAGTCAAGTCGGGCAGTTTCGAATTGTTGATCCTCTCTTTAAAGGCAACACGGAACGCTTTGTCAATCAATGCGTTGTTTACGATGCCATGATTGGGCACAAATACACGCTTCAAGATTTACAAAATACACCGGATATTTGGGGGCTTGTTAGAAATAACGCTTCACCTGTTCTGGGTTTTTTATACAAGGAAACAAGTCATCCAGGAACCGTCATTAGCTGTAAAGTGGGTGCTAAAAAACTAGAAGACCTTTGGACAGATGAAATTAATAAAGCAACCTCAGTCTATGGTGGATGGGTTCAAAACAAAAGTCTAACAAAAACGGCCTTTTTTACGCACCTTCAAAATGGCTATCAGCTGATGACAGATGTGACAAAGGATGCGGCCAATATTCTGCGCCAGGAAATGATGATTAATGCTATTGAAGAGGCGAGCAACAATAAGCTTTCTGAGCTTGGTTCTGCTTCCAACTATGCGGCCACAAAAGCACTGTTACAGCAAAGATCCGCTTATGCCATTGCGGGAGAAATTGCGGCTCGGACGCTTCCTTTGTTTAAGAACGTTATAGAAGCTCTCAGCTATGCTCTTTTTATTTTTATTGTAGTGTTAGCTCTTCTTCCCAATGGTTATCGAATTCTCCTGACCTATTGTGGAATTCTTGTCTGGACCCAGCTGTGGGCTCCTCTTTATGCCGTTTTAAATCTTGTCATGACGCTTTATGGGAAAGCGGAGACAGGGAACCTTGCTGCTAATACAGGTCTTAACCTTTTAAATTCCTCAGCCATTATCAATGCAAACGCAGATATGGTGACCTTAGCGGCTTGGCTTTCTGTCAGTATTCCTTTTATTTCTTATGGAATCTTAAAACAAGGTGCTGGGGCCTTTGTGGGTCTTGCCCAGCATTTAGGATCAGCCATGCAAAGCGCAGCAAGTGGTGCAGCAGCAGAGGCTGTTGCGGGAAATGTTAGCTTAGGAAACCTCAGTATGGGAACTCAAACTTACCAAAACACATCTGCCTTTCAACATATGACAAGTCCGTCTTACAACACCTCTCAATTTAAGGCTCTCTCTGCTTCAGGCGTTGAGCAGACAACGCTTGCAGATGGGACTCAAGCTTTCAGTGATCAAGCCATGTCTCGTTTAAGTGCCCAAATTATGGGAACAGAAAATACAGCTTTTACCCAGCAAGAAAATCTCTCAAGTGCCATGAGCATTGCACAGACAAAGAGTGTGGCAGCAAGTAAGGCGACAGAAACCGCGTTTCAAAAATCGACCAATTTCCTTTCTAAAGTGGGAAAAGAAATCCTTTCGGGAGAAGACTTCAACAAAACAGTCAGCGCTTCTGATGCCAAAAGCCTTCAAAATTTTAAGAATTATGTAAACGATATACGCCAAAATACGGGAATGACAGAGGCTCAAGCTGTCGAAGCTGCTGTTGGAGCAAGTTTTGGTGTTCCAAAGCTCTTAGGAAGCGGCGGTATCAGTGGAAATTTTGAAAGCTCAGCAGCACGGCAAAAAGGAATTGATGCTGCCAAATCAATCGCCAGTCAAAAAGGCTACTCGGACAGCATCGATAAAGTTGTTTCTGCGGCTCAATCGCTCTCCGAAGGAAAAAGAGATACAGATGGTGCAGAGCTAGGACGAGGAACATTAGAAAGCTTAAATCAAGCTAAAAGTTTCCGGGAAGAAGCTTCCGTTGCAATGAGCCAAATTGATACCATTTCGAAGGACATGAGCTCAAACCAAAGCAAAAACCTAGCCATTAGTAAAGATCTTACTCAGGATGTTCTCGAATTTATTGCTCATCAGCCTGTAAACATGGGACCTAATGGTTCCCCTGGGGGACAAATTGGCTATGAGAGAGCTCGTCAAATTCTCGAAAAAGGAGGAGAAGAACGAGCCATGTATATCGATAGTTTTCAAGAGCAAAACCCTCAATATGCCATAGAGAGTATCCATGGTGCAGAAGAAAGAAGAGGCCTCGAAGCAAAGTATGATGGCATAGCCCAAAATACAAGGGACAGTAGCAGATTAGAGACCCAAAACCGGAATAACGTCGAAGCCGTCAATCACCGGGCAAGACAATCCGGTCTCGATCCTAATAAAAAGCTATCTGAAAATGTAAAGCATGACGTTTTAGAGAAACTTACCAAGATCGATGACAAATTCCAGAAAGGAAGTGATGAAATTGGGCGGCAGGAAAACTTACTTCAACAGGCTGAAGAGGATTCCAAAAAGAAAAACATGACCATTTCTGTTCTTAAAAATGCTGCCGTCAATGTCGTAGGAGATCTCGATCCGGGAAAGCCGATTCTCTACGATAAAACACCCCCTAGCTCTCCCTTATTCAAGAGGTAACCCATGCCCTTTATCAAAACCATCACCCAAGGCGGTCAAGTTCATATTCATCAATTAAGGATGCTCAAGCAAATCCTCATTGCAGGGTTTGTGGTTGCTTTCATTGTGGGAGGGGGACATTTTATATGGAAAAGCCTCCTCTTACCCGCCAATGATTGGAGAATAGCGTATGAGACGTATTGGGCCAAATTTCTGCTTACAACTGTCCCTTCAGAAAAACATAAGAATATTCGACAACTTTATATCCCTCCTCAAGGCAAGCCTTATCGAAGAAGCTCGCTCAGTATTCTTCAAGATCTCGTTCTAAAAAAAGCAACCTTAAGAGTGGAAAAACATCTTGAATTAACAGGCTATAAAAGCCTTAAGCTTGCGGGGTGGACATATCTCTCCATTATGGGCTTCTGGTTTATTTTTGGTCTAGCCCAAAAACGAACACAACATCAAAGAGGAAATACACTTGTTCCGTGGAAACACCTGAGAACCATGCTCAGAAGAAAGAGAGAAGCCTCTGATTTAAAACTTTACCCAGCAAAAGCATGGAGCAAATTGCCTTTGGTTAAACATAAAGAAACCTCTCATATTCTTATTACAGGAACAACGGGATCAGGAAAAACAAACGCTTTTCATCATCTTCTTCCCCAAATTCGAAAAAGAGGAGATCGTGCCATTGTTCTTGATGTCACAGGTGATTATGTCTCCCGCTATTATAAAGAAGGGAAGGATATCATTCTTAATCCTTTAGATCAAAGATCTCGTCCCTGGCATCCCTGGGCAGATTGTCACTTAGATTCCCATTATGATGTCTTAGCCGAATCCTTAATCCAATCTAAAGATAGTTCAAATGATCCTTTCTGGGATAATGCAAGTCGAATGGTCTTAAAAACAGCTCTCAGAAAATTTGCCTATCAAGAAAATAAAGATATAGAAAAGCTTACGGCTTTCCTTCTCAGCGCATCAGATAAAGAATTCGAGGATTTCTTTAAAGGCACAGAAGCTGCAACTTTTGCTTTCAAAAATAGTGAAAAAACCACTCATTCCATTCGAAGTGTCCTCTCCTATCAAATAGAATGTCTTAGGCAATTAGAACCTACACAGAACTCATTTTCAATTCGCAATTGGGTTATGAATGATCCGCCTTCGCTTCTTCGCATTTTCATCGGACAGGGCCCGCTTTCACTGCTTCGCAGCTTCGGGGTGACATCACGCCAAAGCGCCATGCGCAGCGAAGGGTTGCTATTCATTACAGCACGGGCAGATCAACGTCAAACCTTGACACCTTTGATTTCTGCTTGGATGGACATTGCTCTTAATGCTCTCATGATTCTTCCTGAAGATCAAAAGCGAAGGCTTTGGTTTATTATTGATGAGCTTGCAGCTCTTCAAAAACTTCCACGCCTTCAAGCAGGACTTGCGGAAGGACGAAAATATGGGGGCTGTCTTTTGGCAGGGTTTCAAAGCAAACCACAATTGGAAGAAATTTATGGACGAAATGCTGCAGAAGCTATACTGGATCTTTTTAACACAAAAATCTTCTTCCGTTGCACCGAACCTTCGACTCAAGCATGGATATCAAAAGTATTAGGAGATAAAGAAGAAATTGAGCCTACTGAGAACATCTCTTATGGTGCTAATAGCATGAGAGATGGCGTCTCCTTAAGTCATCATACACGCCAAAAACCTCTTGTGTTGCCGACAGAGTTGTCTCAACTGAAGGATCTCGAATGCTATCTCAAGTATCCTGGTGATTACCCTTGCACAAAGCTTCAAACGAAATACAAACGCGCTCCCTTCTTCAAGAAAAAGGCTTTTCTGCTTAAACCTGAAAGGAAAAGAGTTTATAATCTTCAACTTAGTGAGTTCCAAGATGTTAAAAAAGAAAAATTAGAATAAATACTTATGAAATAAGTTTTGTAATCAAGGCGTTTATCTTTTATAAATTATAAACAATACTTTTTGTTAATAAAAACAGATCCATTTAACAGGGGATAATTCCATGATCAATTATAGATTTAACATCCTTCTCCTTGCTTTTAACACTGGGCTAACTGTAGCGTTTGAGTCATCTCCCGCCTATGCAAGTCAGCAAGAAAAAAACGTAGAAGATATAACTAACGAAACAACTGTAAGCAAGAACCCAAAACAACGTTTACCCCAAGAGAAAGAAAGTGGCTATAAAAGGAAAAAACAAAAGCCTAAGGTCTTCCCTGTTTCTCATGAATATTACCTACAAACGTCCTTAATGTTGAACGCTGTACATAGTCTAGAAAACCAAGAAGCCAATCATGAAATAGAAAAATCATTACGTTTAGAGGCAGAAGCTGGCAATTCCTATGCTCAATGCCAACTCGCGCTTATGTATGAAGAGGGTCAAGGCGTCGAGAAAGATGAAAAAGAAGCCATCAGATTATACCATTTAGCTGCCGATCAAGGACATAGCGAAGCTTTATCTAACTTAGCTTTAATGTATCAGCAAGGTCGAGGCGTTAAAAAGGATGAAAGAAAAGCAGTTGAACTATACAGCTTAGCTGTAGAACAGGGACAGCCAAATGCACAATATAATTTAGCTTTAATGTACTTCAAGGGCCAAGGGGTAGGAAAAGACGAACAATTGGCGGTTAAGCTGTTTAAGTTGGCGGCAGCGCAAGGCGTTACACAAGCTGAATATATGCTTAGTATGTTAAGCGCATTTAAGGATAATAAGCAAGACGAATATGAAGTAGTACGATTAAATAACTTGGCAACTGACCTAGGTTATGTTGATGGGCAAGATAAATTAGCTTTGAAAGAAAAAAGCCAAAGCCCTCAAAAAGCCAAAGAGGATGAAGTTTGGTTAGATATAGCTGCTAAAGGAGGCGATTCAACTGCACAATATAAATTAGCTTTAATGTATGAAGAAGGTAACGGTGTTGAGAAGGATCTACAAAAGGCGATAGATTTGTATCGTCAATCTGCTAGTCAAGGAAATGTGGATGCTATCTATAATCTAGAAATATGTTTGGCAGCTCAGAAAATGAACGCTGGTACAGGACTGCCCCCTTCTTTAAATAAACCTCAGAAAAAAGAAGGAAAATTACAAAAAAATCCTAAGAAACAGCCTTCCAAACAAAACTCTAATTTTGATATTCCCCCTAATTCTATGAAGAAGAATAGCCAAAAACCACAATTTCCTCAACATAAACAAAGGTCTTCAAAAGTTCCTCATTCTAACCAATCTCAGCAAACGAAACCTAATAAATTACCAAATACCCCCCCTTCTTCTACTGCAAGAACTGCAGATGCCCCTGTCCGTACTTCTCTACAAAGACAAGCTCCTCATTCTTATAAGGAAACTTCTCAACACTTATCTAGTACACAAAAACCTAAACAATCGCCAAAACGAAGGCCGCAACAAAAAAAACAAGGTTTAGCAAGCACTACAACATCTAACTCCCAAAAGCCACAACCGAAACGTAACCCAACCACCCCTCCTAAGAAATCTGAGTCTTCAACTATAGCTTCTAAGGAGCCAGAATTAAAAAAATCATCACCAAGCCTTCCTGCCGTCACAAAGGAAGCATCAAAAATGAACAAAGTCTGGCAGGTTAAACCTAAAAATAATTGATCCTTACAAGTGGACCACAAGCAATAACTGAAGCTCTAAATTGCTCTTCTATGAATTTTAGAGCCTCTCTTATTTTACCCCTCTGCAAACTGGCCAGTAACAAGAGTAAAAGCAAAGAGAAGCATTTTGTAGATGGTCCTAAACTTACTTTTTCCCAAAAGCAATTTTATTGGATGCTTTAAGATCAGAAAATTTAATTAAAAAATTATAGAACGGGATTGCTTTGGTTTAATTTCATTGATAAACTATGCGCGACGAACAGGTGCGGAAACACCTGCCGTCGCTAAACACAACCAAATCTAACGAAGGAGATTTGATCATGTCTGACAGCACTATAAACGTGTCTGAGTCTTTTTTCAAAGGTCTCGACTATAAAATCCAAAAATTATCTATCATTTCAGATAAGCTGGATATTTTGGCATATGAAGCACGGCAAGTCTGTCGTGCTCTTCAGGAAGCCAATAAAATAGAGTACCCCAAGAAAAAGGACTAAACCCAAGAAGGAGGCTTTTCAAGGCTAGTGGTTTCTTCCTTTCCTGGGTGTTTGCCTTCATAAGGCTTCCTTCTTTTTTTAAAATTTTTCTGCGGAGCCCCCCATGGCAAACGCACTCAAGAAGGACGTATTTGTTAGAATTTTTGAACTTTTCCCATATTAAGCACCCTCATTAAATATTGATGATTCCAATCTGCTGTTTTACGTTTGCAAGTAATTCCCTTTTTATGTGTTTTTTCCAGTATATCATTGTGATAAAAGATACAATTACAAATGGACTTATAAGTTAGGAGTATTTATAGATGAAGGCTGTTTGGTATGCTGTTTCAATATTAGCACTCGTTGTATCTCCCACGTCTTATGCTATGGAGGATATCAAGGAGAATACCAGGAGGCCTGTTAAGCAAAGATCGAGAGAAACTCATCTTGAATTAGTAAAGGACAAGAAACTTTATCTAGGCTCGTTACCAATCCATCTTTCCCTTAAATTAGAAACGCTTACTCCCTCTTATGTTCAAGGCCTTTGTGTAGAAGCTTTAAAGATACCAAACCTTACCGAATTGCAGGAAGCTAACATTAGGCTCAATTATGCTGGGGCTTGTTTGAAATTGTGTCAAAATGAACAAGCCGCATTGTCTTTTCAATACGCCTTAGAAATAAAGAGTCCAAAAGGTGATTTTGTAATTAAAGGAGATAATCGAGCTAGAACTTGCTATTATGCGGCGAAGGCTTACAAGAAAATAGAGAAATACGACTATGCGATCGAGCTTTGCCATTATGCTTTGAAAAAAGTAACTCGATCAGATTCATCTCAACCAAAACAATCAGGTTTGTATCCATCAAATGCATTGGATCGATCTAAAATTTTCTCCTGCTTAGGAGGAGTATTAAAGGAACGTGCAAAAAAACTTGGAAGTATTGAAGCTTATAAGGATGTTCTAGAGCTTAAAAACGAAGAGGGTCGTGTTGTAATAGGGGGCCTTGAGCGGGCGAATACATACTGCTTTCTTGCGAATATGTTAAGAGCTGAAAAACGAAATCAAGAAGCAGTCGCTTATTATCATAAAGCTTTAGATGCAAAAAACGGACGTCTTCATTTATTGCAAGGTGTTGCAAGAATTAGAACATTCACACGGCTGGCTGGGACGTTAAGCGCGCTAAAGCGGGATGAGGAGGCAACCTCATATTATTATAAAGCCATAAATGTGACAAATGAAAACAGTTATTATATCCTTACAGAAGAGCGACGAACCCAAACCCTTTTACAATTTCTGAATATACTAAGATCACGAAACCAGATGGGGCAAGTTAAAAAAATCTTAACACAAGAAGCTGTTAATTCTTATCATATGAATTTTAAAAAACTTAGTGAAGTGATGAAAGAAGAAAAGGTATCCATAGGTTTCAAAGGACAAGATATAAATTTACAGAGAGAAACTGAACTGACAGACGAAGAACAGGAAAATGCAGTATTAAATTGTTGTTTGCAAGATTTGGAGAAGGGAGAATTACCACCCTTTGAAATTGCAAAAAGGTATGAAATAATTGGAAATATATTGCATAACAAGTCAGTACGTGAGAAGAGGTGGCCATCCCAGGCTTCATGTAAAGCTTACAATTTAGCATATGCTACAAAAGATGCAAAGGGTATACTTCCTGCCTACTCAAAATATCATCTAGAAAGGGTTCTTGAAAGGATAACGGAAACACAAACAAGCCCATATAAGTTGTTTTCTATTCAAATGTCTGCCAACAGAAAACGTAAACAGCCTCCTCAAGGCAATCAGAGTACCAACAGAGAGGTGAGAGCCAAACCTATGGAAAGTAGTACTCAAAAAAGTGTAGCTCATTTAATTAGTCGCATAAAGCAAGCTCTAGGGGCAGTTGGTAATTTGAATATTGCATTAGCAAATTGCAATAAACTCCTATCACTTCGTACCGTAGAAAGTCAGAAAGCCTATGATGAGGCATTAGAGCTAAAGTTGGAAGTTTTGCAACAATTAGGGAAGGTATCTCAAGGAGTAGCAAAAAAGCAAATGCAAAAAGAAGCTGCCGATCTCGTCAAGCTGATAAGAGAACGTCAAGAGAGTCCACAATCTTCTAGAATGACGATTCAATTTTTACTCAATAAGACAGAAAAAGAGAATACTCAAGAAGAGCCTCCTTTTAAAAGGCCCAGGCTTCAGCTTGAAGAAAAGGGTCTGTGAGGAGATTTGTGTTATTATTAGCCCTCAACCGCAATCATTGGCCTATTGAAAATCAGCTACACAGAATAAGGGACGTGACATTTAACGAAGATAGGTCGACCTTTCGTAAAGGCTTTTCCCCTCAGCTCGTAGTTTCTCTACATAATACTGCAATCCAGATCATCAAAAAGGCGAACCTAACACCTCCTATGCCCCTCACTTAGGCTCAATCCTTCCATCCATACAAATGGACATAATTTATGATTAATGTACTAGGTTTCCTAAGCAAATACTTGAGGCTCATTATGAAGAACTAAAAGCCCCCCTCCTAAATGTGCTAAGTTAGTTTTCAGCTTGCTTTATTTCTTACTTATAATTATTACTTTATATTTCTCTTGTTAACCAAAAATATAAACAAAACTGAGGCTTTATGAACTTATTCAAACAATCATTTTTACTTTCTACATCTTTGCTTTTAGGGCTCTCTAAGGTATGGGCTATGGAAAATTCAGAGGAAGCTAGATCTTCATGCAACCAATCAAGATCTGGTATGAGAGCCCCACAAAACGTATCGGAGCAAGAAAGAGAAATTCTTACAGCGGCTTTACATGGTAATATGCAGGCCCAATATGAATGGGGGAGTGAGGTTAGTTATGTTGAAGCAGGGATGAACACGGCCGTTATTTTTAAGGAAAAGGAAAAAGAAAAAGAGAAGGAGACAGAAAAACCTTGCCAAGTAGATCAAAGATATAATTATTCAAGCGGCAAACGCAAAAGAGATAAGAAAGACGATACTTTTGCCACTCCAAAGAAACAAACGAAACGAGAAATTACAAATGAAAGCGAAAGAAAGGAGCATTTATATTCCTTACAACGCACAAATGTTGTAGTTAAGTTAAATGATATACCTGCTTTGAGAAATCTTTATTTTGGTAGAGATACAAAAATTAAAATAAGAGTTTTTTCAGACGAAGTAGTCTTGCATGATTTCAATAATTCTTGTGGATTAGCAACCTATTCTATGTTGAAAGAAGCAAACAAATTTTTCATATCAAAATTTTCTGAGCAGGGAGCAAAGTATTGTATAAATCATTTGTCTTGCAGGTTATTTGGCTTATTTGCTCCCGTAGATAGTGAAGGTCCTATAGAAATATTTGAATCTCCTTTATTAGCTCAATCTTATACAGATCAAAGGGGCAACAATAAAGGATTACTTTTTCAAGTTGAAGGGGTACCCCCATCTGATTCCTTGGATGCTGATGCTTCTATAGTCGGACCATACGTTGCGGATTTTATTAGTGCTACTGAAAAAGGCTTTAACCCCAAAAAAAGGGAAAATGAATATGATTCATATGATTATGAAACTCTTGTAGAAATGAGTTGTTATAGGCGTGATTCTCTTACCCCTGCTGATTATTTATTGCAGAATTTTGTAGAAATATACGGGGGATACCTGGCAGTAAGTTCTCAACCCTTAGAACATAGCGATTCTTCTGAAGCAACTCATCATGGGGATCAGATAGCCCTTAGAGTTCTAAAAGAGAATCCCCGACTTTTTTATGATCTCTTGCCAAAAAAAGATTATAAAATATGTGGGTTTGGAGTAAGGTTTATTTCCTCTCTAGATGCTTGTGATGAATGTAATGAACGTATTTATCAAACAATTCCTGATATAAGACGGGGTCTCCATACTTATCTTTCTGAAAATGGTTACCAAAGTGGTTATGAGGGAGATGAGACACCTTTCTATACCTTTTTTTATTCTTACAGGCCCTATAGAGAGGGAATAAGCACTTATCGTCTCTTTGAGAATACAAATATAGATACAACAATCCCTGTTATTCCCTGCCCAAAAGAGGAGCCATTATTAGAAGACGGATATTCTTATGAAGAAACTATGGATGTTAAATATAATCTTTCAGGAGATCAATTTCGCTATGATTGTAGTTTAATAAAATGGCCGAAAGAAATTTATTACAAAGATAGCTTAATTTATTCATTCGTCACATTATTTGAGCAACAGGCTCCAGTTTATGCCAATCAGGCTTTAAAGGCTTTTAAGGATGATGATTATTCCAAAGCAATTAAATTGTATGATCTCGCATATAAAAGAGATGTCCAAGAAAAAAGGTTACCTCGACAAGTTTATATAGATGCTGGGGAGGTTAATGCTTATGAGGAGCAATTTGAAAAAGCATTAGAGCTTTATAAAAAGAACCCCTCAATTGAGGTTGAACCAGATCGGTTCTTTGATCCCACACATTCTGCAGCTATAGGAAGGGCCTATTATAAGCTAAAAAACTATAAAAAATCTCTTCGTCACTACATTGTAGCCTTTAAAACATTAGAAATCTACAAAGAAGATTTATGGCTTTCTACAAGACCTTGTTGCAACGTATCTTCAGTTGATTATGTATATGCAGTCTTATCTAACTTTGAAGCAGGAAATAATAAACTAACTTCCAACTTTCAAGAAATGATTAAACGCATATCAGGTCATTTTAAAACAGCAGGAAATGCATTAGACTTTTTAAATATGGGTTATATTTATGCCCTTTGGGGAAATGAAGAAGAGGCTATGCATAACTATAGCCAATATAAGAAACTAAAAGGTAAACAAGATTTAAAAGAAAAACCAGGGGAAAAATTATCATATCTTTCTGAGGCTCATGAAAAATTAGAAGATATTTTAGCTAAAAGAGTTAAATAGGGGGAGGGCCTTTATATGCTATCAGGAGAAGGTTGCTCTAGAAGCAACGTCTAGGCGGTAAATTAGAAAAGAAATACCTTTGCATATTGAATAGGTGAAGATAATGGGAATGACTTTTAGTGGTAACTAAAAAAAATGGGTTTTCTATTTATCCTTAAATAGGCTTCCTGCATTAATAAAATATCAATTTTGATTATTGAATAAATTAGCCTCTTGAGTATCCACCTCTGGATGTAGAATTTGAATAAGCTCTTGATTGGCTTTTTTTACTTCACTTTGGCATAGCGTACAAAGCATTTCCCATTGTTCATTTTCTTGCTGGAAATCCAGGACCTGATTATTTTTCTTAAAAAAATCATTATGATCCTCAATCAATTGGGCGCCTCTAAGAACCTCTGACGAAGAGAGTTGGAGGTGATATACTCGCGGAATCCATAAATGAGAGGGAGTTGTTTATGATCCAGCCGGGCCTTTTTGATATGAGTAATCGTCTTGAGAGTCTGAGGCTTTCTAAAATCTCTTGGCGTTTGTTAATAGAACGCTGGCAAATCGCCATGAACTTAACGATGTCTTTCATGGGGAGAACGACAGGTTGCTGTGAGCCATTTACATATTGAACATGTGAGACTGACCCACTTATTGAAAATATGATATAAAAAAATGCAAAAATAAAAATTCCTCCCCCAAGGATAATTCCTGACCATTCTTTAATAACCTTTCCCCAGATCCATAATTTAGTAGGGGCGCTATAATGTCCTTTAAGAATATTTAGCATTTCTTTCATGGAGTCTTGTTCTCGGCCTTTATTCATTGTTTTTCCTCCTTATTATTTTTTCTATAATTCAAATTAATGTGTATCTTTCTTCGCTGTTTAAGTTCATTAACTCTCACAATTGATTTTTTCTTACATTTTCAAATATCGCTCTACTATATGAAAGTATTTTTGGATATAGTCGTCAATCGCTCCCAATGGATATATTTGATGGGAAAGCATAGAAGACCAAGCTTCACGAGTCCCCTCAAATAGGCTTGGTGATAAATTCATGAAGTCTTGTGGAAAGGATAAGGATTTAAATTTAAACTTTGCATAGGCAATCTTCAGAAATTTATCCCAATCAGTATGAGATTGATAAAAAGCTTCATACAAATGGATGACGTCATAGAGGTCTCGAGGCCGCGTTCGCTCAACCAACGCTCGACATTTTTCGGAAAAAATCTCGTCTAAGCTATAACTAAGGATGGGAACTGAAACATCATCTCCATCAGAATAGGAATGCAAAAGCGGCATTATAGAAGGTTTATCAACTAAAATCTCATTTTTTGAGAGGTCTAGTTTTATTTTTGGCAAAGATCCAGACGTCATTAGGGGACTTTGGAAGGGAACTCGTATTTGGATAAAAAGGCCATCCTTATCAGGAAAAGGATTAATGTTGATATTTGCCTTATCGATCATAAGGCCAAATAATCTTTCTCCCAATGCAAACGCTTCCAAAAGATAGTTTTCTATTTCCTGCGGATTAATGGAAGCTTCATTTGTTAAAGAAAAATCCAGGTCTTCGCTGAATCGGTAATCTTTAATATAAAGCTTCTTAAGGCATGTCCCTCCTTTGAAAAGCCATTGATCTTTTATGATAGGATGCCTGTAAAGGCAAGAAAGCATTAACCCTAAAATATAATCCTTCTCGATTGTTGGCAACGGAATGTTTAAGCTTTTATGTTTCTTTATTAATTCTTGCTTTGTTATCATTGCCTTGCCATATACTGTGGGACTTTAAGTTTCCATTTTGATATATAAATTTCGCATGAAAGTTTTGGTGAGAGTTTAGAAGGGCCTTTACTTATATTCTCTAAACAGTGATAAATAGCCATCTCCTCATCAGGTGCCAATTTTTCAAGCATAAATCCAATGCGTTTGAAAAGTGTTCTATTGTTTGCCTTATGTGCATAATCAAGCAGCACATTCAAATTTTTATGTTCTGAGTGCAAATAAGAAGTCAAAACATCTATAAGGCTCTGTAATCCATACGCATCAATAAAATTTGCAAAATCTATGACTGTCTTATGGGGGTCACTTAAGTGAACTTTATCTTGGCCAATCCACTCAGTATGAAGTCCGAAAAAGTAATCATTTGAAATATGTTGTAAGAGATATGTGTGACCTGATTTAATTTCTTCTTTTTTTCGAACAAAATTCGTTGTCAGCACCCATACCTTTCGAAAAAGTTGATCGGTTAACCCCCAAAAAGAGGCCGCTGACCAACCGCCTATATAGCACTTACCAAAGAGATAATTCGATAGAACAAGTTCATTTTCACTCGTTAAACCAGGTTCATCAGCTTCAAGAGGAACTGGAACATAGACACCATATTTAATAAGCTTCAGCCAGCCTGAGCGATTGAGAGAGGAGAGAAATAATCTGGCCTTTTCCCTATCCCAATTGAGAGTTTTCGCAGCATCATTAATTGTAATCGCTCCCTTGCCAATCGCAAGGATACGTGCAAGATGTTTTCTTCGTTCAGACGACAATCCGTGATATTTCATATATCAAGTTTACCATTTGTTTTTATTTTTTCAACTAAAATGTAAATGTAATATACAAAAACAGTGGGTGATTCCATCTGAAACCGAAAAACGAGAGTAATCAAACAAACATTTCGCACAATGTATCTATACTCTTTTTATTCCATTCTCAAAGAGAAAGCTCTCTTTGATGCATCCTCGATAGGTCTTGAGCAAGATCTTGAGAGGTTTTTTCTAAAGACTCTTTTGCTTGGATCTGAACGTGATGAAGCTCAAGAGAAGAAGATATTTTGCCAGAAGAAGAGACGTCCCGTAAAAGTAGATCTCCTTCTTGTCTCACTAAATAGTGAATCTCATGGGAGCTATGCACATCTTTAGAAAGAGACTCTTTCCTCTCCTCGAGGTCTCGGGAAATCTGACCATTTTATTCATTTGCGCCTCTGGGGGGTTGTCTTCATGAATTTCTTTGTATCTTAGGTTATGATTCGTGCACAGAAAAGCGGCTTTTTCAGAAAGGTCATACTTTTGAGACAAGTCTTGCGTAAGCTTCTCTGTTTTATCGATATGCTGATTAAGCTCTCGGCGAGGTGCACAGGTCGAATTTTAGTGATTTTGGGGGTGTAAAGTCAGTTAGTACGGTACAAAGCTATTTCCCTTTTATTGTCTTGAAGTTATATCCATTAATCTTTTTTTTACTTTTTGGATGCAAACTCGTTCCATCCTCAGATAATAAAGTAAGGAAAAGAATATATGTGTGAGAGCTTTAGTGTTTTAAAAAAATATCATTTTATATACTTAAATATTATCATTAATATTGCTTTTGCCCCCTATATATGGGCAGGTAAAAGCGAACCAGCAACAATTAACTTAGAACCGGATGAGGAGGTTATCTCTGATCCGCATATAGCTAAGCATCAAACGATGGAAAAACAAGAGGATTTAGAGACATCTTTTGAAAATCCTCTTAAAACTGGAAAATTAGAACCTTACTCATTATTAGACGTTGAATATAAAGGGACCAATCCGTTAAGTCTGCCAGGACTTTACGATAAATATATACTGGGCCCTATAATTGAGGATGGAAATTGCTTTTTTCACGCGGTCTTTACAATGGATGGTAAAGCAATGCATGAAATGGATGTATTTTCAGCTGATTTCCGTACCGTATTAGTAGGCATAGTCATATCAAATAACAAATATAAAAATATAATGCGTCGTGAAATATTACAAGATTGCAAAGACAAGGTATTGGACGGTAACAGTAATAGAAAAGAAAGCATTTTAGAAAATCTTTACAAAAAAATTATTGAAAATTTTCAATATGAAAAGAAAAGAGTTTCTGCTCGCACTGCAATAGCTGATGAACTGGCTCGTAAGCGTTTTGGAATAGATCATTCAACGCTTGCAAATGATATTCATCGTCGGCAAGAAAGAGATGAAATTGAGACTGAGACTCTTGATCAACTTCCAACTGAACTTAAAAGTGCATCGCATCCCTACCGTGATGAAGACCTTTTAAATTTGATTGGAGATGAGGGTATAAAAGAATATGTAGGTCACTATACAGATAATGTCAGCCGTAAGTATATCCGAATTCCAGAAGGAGGCAGAGGAGATATAGCTTCAATAGCAAGTGTTATTGCTGATTCTAATGATACGCTTATTCACTGTTTTCTTTACGATACTAAAAAGTCTGTTTTGAATTATAAAGAATCTCTAGGAAATACCAAATCCCAGAACATTGTAAATATCTTGCAAAATGGAAATCATTTTTGGGCTCTTTATCATCCTGAAGAGAGTGAAGAGCGCCGCAAAGGCATTATTCAAGCTGCTAGAAATTATGATGAATATAAAGCCTTAAAGCTTCAACAAGAACTTTCAACTGCTCTAAGTCTTTTTGCTGAAGAAGCTGCTTGCAATACAGGAGAAAGCAGCTTGACTTATAACTCTTCAGACGAAGAAAACTCTATAGAAGAAGAGAGCCAGAAAGAAACCATTAATTCACTAGATAACGCTAAAGAAAGCTCCCCAAAAGAAACGGATCCTCCGTCTTTATCAGGTTTTTTTGATGAAGAAATAATAGTGGAAGAAAATGATAAGCTTTTACCTCCTTCAAGAATAGCTTTCCTTCGCAAAGGAATTACAGATATTAAAAAGGCCATTAAAAAAGAGGAAGAAGATAAAAAAGATAAAAAAGAGAAAGAAGATAAAAAAGAGAAAGAAGATAAAAAAGATAAAAAAATCCACTACATTGACAAGCCAGGTATGACATTGGTTATCTCCGAAGGAAATCCTGGACCTAGTCAACCTATGCGCTCTGTTTTGGATGCTTTTGAGTTTGAGTATCCAACAAACCTTTCCCCCATTCCCTTGGGAGCCGTTCTATTTGTGGATACCGGTGAAGACAGAAAAATGGTTCTTACTTGGGGACAAGGAAGACATTTGCTAAAAAAAGACCAACTTGAGCCAGAGTTCGGTCTACGCATGGTAGGAAATCAAGCTAGGCCAAGAAGTTTTAAAAAAATAAAACTTGAAGAACCTTCAACTAATACACGGCAAATACAAACAGCTTATAATAAGCCTACAGACATTCATAGTTTCTCTGTAGGAGATGAATTTGGTCCTCAACTGCTAAGACAAGTGAGTATCCAGCTACCTAGGGAAGGAGAAAATCCTAAAAAAAGAAAATTTGTTACTTTAGAAGGGAGTGATAAATATTTATCACTTCCAAAAAAATTATGTTTGTCTAAGCTTTCCTCGTTAGGGGATCGTCTCCTGCGGACACATAAGAGAGAGGACTTTCTTGAGTCTTTACCAATGATGAAAAAATTTACAGTAATAACCGATCCCGTTTTAATTCAAAAATTCGAAAAGGAATTATTTGCAAGAAGAAAATCTCAAGGAGCTTATTCGCTTGTTTTTCCTAGTGAGGAGCTTATAGTACCTCCTGGTTATAAATATGAACTTGGTGTTCCGGAAGAGAAAAAAGTTGTAAGTAAGTTTGAAGAACTCATCGATTTTTTAAGAGAGAAAATTACTGAGTGCGATAGTTTAGAAAAATTTCAAGCTTTTTTGAAAACTGAGATTAAATACTTCAAAAAACGCAACAAGGATAAAGAGGATACATCCACAGTCTATGATTGGCTAATTTTTGAATGCTCTAAAAAAGATAGTCTTATTGTCTTACGTGAAGGAACATGGCGCATATATGATGCTCAATATGTAGAAACAATTTACAAGCACACAGAAAAGCTTTTCGAAAAAACGAACCTACCGCCTATTAGAAGCGATGAAGAGGAAGCAGAGTATAGTGAAAGGGTAGTAAGAGATCATGAAAAAGAATGGATTTTACTCGATAGGCAAACGCCGCGAGCAATAGAAGGCAGACCAAATTCAAAAGTAGAGATGTGCGATCTCTTAACACTAAATAAAGAACTAATTCATGTAAAAATTGGGGTTGATCTAGCTAAATTATCCTATTTGTTTGATCAAGGATGTGCCTCTTTTCAAATTTTATCTAAAAACAGTTTTTTTAGGCTAAATGTATTCTTAACATACCTACGCAGTGAGATGGCGAAAATAGCAGACTATCTCATGCCACAAGAAAATAATGATTTATGCTTTAATAAAAATTGGACACAGAAGCAGCTTTTTCAAAAGGTAAAGGAATGGTCAAGTAAAAAATTCAAATGCGAATTTAAAGCAAAAAAAGATAAAGAAAAATCTTATCAAGAAACATTAAAAAGCAAGAAGAAGAAAAAAGAACATAATCTTATTTATACAGAAGAAACTCTTAAAAACTTTTTTAAAAAAAGGTTTTTTGAAAGAGTAAAAACCCAATTAAATACTACCAGCAGTAAAATTAAGAAAGAACAAAAAGCTTCACAGAAAAATTCCTTTACTATTACAGAATGTGTAACAAAACATATCAATGGATGTTCCTTATTAAAGCAGCTTGGTATTCCACTTGAAATACTTAAATCTAGAGTATTAAGTAAGGTTGAGACTTTCCATAGGCTTATGCCTTTAGAAGATTTTGCTCCTCAAGAATACACAGTTTTTTATTTAATTGCTTCTACCAAAGGTGGCCTAGATTTTAGAGAAATTTCCTTTACAAGCTTAATAAGCCTTTATAATAAATCTAAAATTATTGAAGGATTACATGGAAAAGTAGTAGCGAAACTCATTGATGGAAGGTCAAAAGCAAAGCAAAAAGCTTCTAAAAAGAAGCCATCAAAAGGCTTAGAGAGTCAGCAGTTTGGAGACACTTCTTTGGGTACTGCACAAGACACCATGGATGATTCCGCTCCTTTGTCTTTCGAAAGCTCCCTTGAACTGGCAGCTTCCCCGTTAGAAAATAAAGGAATTGCAGCGTCAGAATCACAAGCATCAGAACCCAATGCAGATTTAATACCCCCGCCTGCGCTAAATGCAGATACAAGGCTTTCCACTCGATCGGGCTTACACCCAGCTTCAAAACCTGATTCACTTGGAATGGGGCTAGCTTTATCATCTTCCTCTGTAGATGTAGCACCTGTATTCTCTCTACACTCAAGTGATGAATTAGCACAAACGTTGGCAAAACAAATTGTGCATACGAGAGTAGGGCATGGAGGTAATAAAAAAAAGGCGATTACTGATTATTTTACTTCTAAGACAGTTTCAATTGGAAAAGAACCATCAAATGAAGAAATTGCTACTTCAAAAGAGAAACCTACTACTCAGAAAACAGTGAAAAAAATTGCTGCTACAGCTGCTAAATCTAAAAGAAAGCGAGATTCTTCAAAGAAAAAGGGAAAGAAATCAGAGCAAACTATCAAAATAAATTCATCAATACAAAAAAATGTGCCCACATCTGATACAAAAAAGCAAGAAAGCCCTTCAAAGAAAAGAAAAGTAACAGGAGAAAATATATCTTCCAAAGAAAAGGGTGGGTCCCAAGAAAAGTAACCCTACGTAGGCTTCAAGATCTTCCATAGATCTTCTTTATAACACTGCATTTGCCTTTTAATTTAACTTAGACATATTTAAAAAACTGAATCTAGAGTATTTTTGATTTAAGAATGCACATATCCTGAAGATTCGAAATAATTTTTACACTCATCTGAAGAGACTGAGTTTAGTAAACTTCCGATAAGAGCCTCGACAGTGCGATGAGCAGCTTTTTTGAGTAATGCCTTGAGCTTTACAAAGAGTTTCTCTATGAGATTGAGATCGGGAGAATATGGTGGAAGAAAGTACAGCTCTACACCTATAGCCTTTTCTTTTAAGTCCTTACTTTGGTAGCCCATGTCCACCCATAACTTTTTTAATTTTTTAAATTTACGAGAAAGAGGAGCAAGTAGGTCATCCAGTGCAAACCTATCATTGACATCTGCGGAAGTGACTTGAGATATAAGAAGAAACCCTTGCGTATCAACTGCAATATGGCGTTTTCTTCCTTTAACTTTCTTTGCTCTGTCCTATCCTTTTACTCCTTTTTCGGTTGTTTTAATAGATTGGCTATCGGCAACAAGCCCCCGGAAATTATAAATGACGTTTCACAGTCTAATCCTGCATAATACTTTATTGAATGTCTCCTCTTTGTTCTTGCATACAAAATTTAGAGCTGTGCGCTCTAGGAGACATTCTCCCCTATCTCAAGGCGCTATTACAATATGTTAATAATTAAAGAGAAAGCTCTCTTTGATGAATCTTCGATAGGTCTTGGGCGAGCTGTTGAGAGGTTTTTTCTAAAGATTCTTTTGCTTGGGCTTGAATGTGATGGAGGTCAAGCGATGAAGGAATTTTGCCATGAGAAGAGATGTCCCGTAAAAGTAAATCTCCTTCTTGTCTTACCAAATAATGAATTTCATGGGAGCTCTGCCCATCTTTAGAAAGGAATTCTTTCCTCTCTTCGAGTTCTCGGGAGATCTGAACCATTTTAGCCATTTGCCCGTCTGAGGGATTTTCTCCATGGGTTTCTTTGTATCTTAAAGTATGATTGGCGCACAAAAGAGCCACTTTTTCAGAAAGATCATGCTTTTGAGACAAGTCTTGCGTAAGCTTCTCTGTTTTGTCGATATGTTGGTTAAGCTCTCGACGAGCAAGATCTGCAAGATCTTTTGGTGAAGGCAACCCTTGTTGCTTTGCTTCAAGTAGAAGTCTCCCTTCAATAGAAGCCAATCGCTCCGCCATCATATGCGCCTTAAATCCCTCATCTTTTTCATAATCATCCCTATCCATCCATTCCTTTATCAGTTCTTTGCGAAGTTCAGGAATTCGGTCAACTTCATAGCCAGCTCGGCTTGAGAGAAGCTTTACTACTTCAGGTGTTGGGTTAATGCCTTTAAGAGCGTAGCTTTGGAAAATAAACTCTGCTGTTTTGTGAGCCTGAGGTACGAGATCTGATCTCTCTTCTACTGTTGGGTCTCTTCCATTATCTGACTTAAACACTGAGAAAAGTCGCTTTTCACAAAGAGTGGCGATTTCGGCAAATGTTTTATCTTTGACCCCAAATTTAGGAAAATGTGCTTCTGATTGTCTTTGAATAGCTATCTGGGGCGATGCAATCGGTTCGTTAAAGATAATCTGCCTTAATTTTTCTGGAAGTTTCTTTTCAAGAATAGACCTTACACCTTGAGGACCGTCCCTTTTTAAGGCGTCATTAAAGTCTTCATGAATATGCTCTGGTTTAATGACCGTAATCATAAAGCCCTTTTCTTGAAGGGCCTGAACAGATTTTTCAAGGCTTTTAGATGCTGGAGAGCCTGGAGGATCATGATCTGCACAAACTACAATGGAGAATTTCTGTCCTTCTGTCTCAAGGCGTTTGATATTAGAAAGACCCAGAGTAGCTTTGATTGTGCCTCTAACCCCCGCTTCTTTTATGCTGAGGGCTGTCTCAATTCCTTCAGCGACAAAAAGAATATTTGAATCTTTGCTTGTCTGCAGTGCGACAGCAGAGCCTTTCAAGATCCCAAAGGATTTCTTAGGGGTTTCTATTGTTGCTTTAGCTGCTATTTCAGGATCTAAGAAGGTGGGTTGAACCGCTGTTATTTTTCCTTCGACCGATCTGGCTGCTGCCATTAAGCAAGGATAAGTTTTTTCTGACACATTATTTCCTAGTTCCCTACTTTCGTAAGGACGAGTTTTAAAGAAAGGGAGATATCGAAGATCTTGCGGTAGATCTCCTTCTATTTTGCGATGTTCTCGTAAATACCGTTCAGCAAGGGTTCCTTGGATAGGGACGCCCTTTTCCCAAAGGGCTTGAGCTTTTTGAATTTTCTGTTGATCTTCCTTTATTGTGTTTTCTTTTCCTTCAGACTGCAAATTGAGAGAAACTTTTGATGGAAGTGTTCTTTGGTGGGAATCTAGTCCTGCCCACGAAGCTCCATATTCTACGGCTTCTTTAAAAGAAAGCCCTTTTAACTTTGTCAAAAGATGAAGGGGCCCTCCGGACAACGAGCTATCCTTATAATCAATCCATGCCCCTGTTTTGAGATTAACAGCGATATGTCCTTTCTTCCCATACCGTCGCTCAATAGCTGAAGAAGAAGCTCTATGGTAATGTTCTCCCATTGAAGAAAAGATATCATCCGCAAATGCAGCCATGTTTTGTTTTAGGACGTGTTCTACAAGCTTTGCATCTATAAATGGTTGTCCTTGTGAAAGGACAGTTTTGCCATCGCTTTCTTTCTCAACAAGCATATTTCCTTCACTACTTTTAAATTCAGGATGCTTAAATACAGAAAGTGTAGCTAGGTCTTGAGATTTGGTTTTGGGCTTTTCAATCTCATAAAAATCTGTATTTTTATGAAAGATGTCCATGAATCCTGTAAAAAATGCTTCTGCCTTATGTTTAAATTGGGCCGAAAAGGGTTTTTCTTCTTGCCGTTTTTCAATATCTTTTCTCGTATCAAACATAAGGCTCGTTGATTTTCTTTCTTCTCTTCCCATTTGATGAATAAGATGAGCTATGGAGGGCGTTTCCTCTTGAGAGACATAAAGAGATAAGGATTTCGTTTGACGGGTGAGAGCCACATAGTTTGTCGCTTGGTTTGTTCTTTTACTATGCAGCACATATACATGATCTAAAGTCGATCCTTGAGCTTTATAGACTGTTGTCGCATACCCATGGCGAAGCCCATCAAAGGTGTTTGGATTGACCTCTTTCAGTTCCTTATTATCTAAAAGAACCCTCAGCATTTTTGTTTTTGGATTAATGTGTTCAATGATTCCGAAGTATCCGTTCCTCAAGCCTTGTTCTTTATCTGTTTTTGTAAATTGAATGCGGTCTCCTTCCGCAAAAGCCATCATTCCCCGTTGGGTCATGCAGGTGATTTCTACGTCTCCAATCTTTCCTTGCTGACGGAGAATATCTCGAGCTCCCTGGTTGAGAGCATCTACATCAACATTCCTTTGAGCCAGAATTTGGCGGGTTTGACGAGGCTTAAGAAAATTATCTTTTCCCCAGGATTTTAAGAGGGCATTCAAGGAACCTTCCTTCTTCTCGCTCCACACAATAGCTTTATTTTCTTGAAGAAGTTGAACGGCGTTTCTAATATCTCCTTTAGAAAGATCCTCAGAAACGGTTTTTTGCCACATAATACTTTGGCGCCTAACGTCTTTGAGTTCAGCAGTTCCATAGCGCTCTGCTAAAAAGCCAAAGGTTCCTCCCCTTGCAACAGAACTTAGCTGGCGATCATCTCCTGCAAGAATGAGTTTGGCTCCACTGCTTTTGATCACATGGAAAAGCTCAACGGAAAGTTCCGTCCCCAACATACCCGCTTCATCTACAATCACCAAGGTATTGCTATCTAACTTTTCTCTATGATTTTTAAAGGCAAACAAAAAGGAATGGCAGGTTTTGGCTTCTTTAAACCCGCTTTCTTTTAAATCCGCAGCCACCTTATGGGTTGGCGCCAACCCTAAAACTCGGAAGCAGCTGGCTTCATGAGCACTTCTAATGGAATCTAAAACATAGCTCTTTCCAACCCCAGCTCGTCCTTGAATAATTACAAGATTTTGACCAGAATTAATACAAAGGTCATAGGCTTCTTTCTGTTCATGATTTAAGCTCTTTCCTTCCAATCCTTTCTCAATACAAATGGGATGCAATCCAAAAGCAGGCTTATTTGCAATAGCATCAGCAAACCTAAGGAGTTTTTCTTCCTCAGCCCTAACTTGTGCCGTTGTAAAGAACTGGGTGATATCTGCCGTATCTTTTTCATACAATTGCAAAACATCCGAAGAGCTCATCACCTTCTCAAGAAGCCCTCCTCTTTCATTAACAGGCACATGTTTTTGCAAAAATATCTCTACATCCTTCTGGGAAAAGACAGCTTGTGTGTGGGTGATGGTTTCAAGAACACTTAACGGATCCAGGGCAAATTTTTCATTTGCCTTTTGAAGCATTTGAGCTCTCAAAATAGCCTCATTCAGATGATGGCGCATTCTAACGGGTCCAAGATGTTCTTGGGGCAGGACTCCAATTGGATCAACCTGAATATCATAGCCCTTTTCTTCAAAATACGTATTCTGGAGATCTCGCCAAATCTCACCCCATACATCTGCTTCAACGACAACACCATTTCTGAAGACAGGGTCTAAGTCCGTCGCCTTTTTAGAATAGAATGTGAGTGCATCTTCCGAGAAACGCCGGGTTGTCACCAATAAATGCGCATGCCAGTTCTTTTCTCCCTCGTGAGGAGAATGCACATCGAGTTGAACAGCAACTCCTCGCCCAACAAAAATCTGACTAAAACGACGGGTGAGCTCAATGCGATCTTCTAAAGTTACTTGCTTATCATCAGGAAGAGCAATAACAAATTCCTTAGCAACTTGGCTATCTTTTCGCTTCTCACATTTCTCTGCTTCATTCCATAAGACTCCTGAGTTTTTAAATCTTACATCTGCTCCTTCTGGTAAAAGAATCTCATGGTGAACATTCCCGCCTCTTTCTTTAAAAGAGAAGAGCTCTCCTGTGCGTTCACATCGAACAACTTCTCTTTGATTATAAGAAGCCTTTCGGCAAGCATTCCCTCCTGTACTTCTTGATACGTACGCGCAACGGGCAAATTGAATGGCCATGTCTTAGAGTGCCTTTGTCCAAAGATCAATCTGCACCCTAGCCCCTCGTCTAACAAAGTGAGTTTGTTGCAGATGGCTTATGAAAGTAAGAATTTCCATAAGAAGATTCCTCTCATGAGTAAAAAAACTTCAGAATTATGAATTGGAGTTGTCGGCTATAAAAAGCTTCGGTGAGATAAAGCTAACGCGCTTATTCTTCTGATTTAAATAAGTATTTGCTATGGGAATATCATACCTTAAAGCAGTGTTGGCCACAACACATATTGCGTAGTGCGACACGAGGTTGCACTAACGAGTTGTTCCCAACTCGCAAAATGGGGACCATCTGTACCACCAGGTGATGCTAGGAGTCTGAATAAAGAGCGACTCTGACAAAGTAACGAAGTGGAAGAAATTCTGCGGGGACCGAATCGTAAGAGGGCGTCCCTCCTGGTAACGACGCCCGGGTGAGTGCTAGCAAGTGGGTATGGTAAACATATGTGAATCTGTGTTTGGACCGTTAATGCGAACAAGCGAAAGTCGTTGGTACGTTTGAACCAAAAGGTAAGGAGATAGGAAGAATGGAATACGCATCCACCTTCGTGGTCAGAATATCTCCCGGTCTAAAGCAGGTACCTAACCCCACACATACTCGTTGGTGTGAAACGTGGAAACCCTGTACAGCTCCCAGAATTGGGACAGCGAATTGTAAAATGAGCCTATGGCCGTGCAGGTTTGGGGGGTTGGAAGAAGCGAATGCTGTCCTGTAATGGGGCAGATAGGGGTTTAAACGTTACCCCATGCGAAAGCAGGCCCACGTCCAACTGGTCTTTCTTTGTGAGAGAATTTGGAGAACCGTAATTATGAGGAAAAGCAAATGACAGTTATGACTTTATCATCAACTGGTGCGTCTTCAGCTTCAAAGTTAACGTGGGGCGACATCAAGTGGCCCCATATTAACAAAGAAGTCAAACGGCTGCAAATGCGTATTGCAAAGGCTGTCCGAGAAGGAGCCCATGGCAAGGCGAAAGCTTTGCAATGGCTCTTAACACATTCCTACTCTGCCAAGCTCTTGGCAGTTAGGAAGGTGACACAAAACACAGGAGCAAATACTCCTGGCGTTGATGGTGTTCTCTGGAGAACGCCAAAACAAAAGATGCAAGCAGTAACCTCATTACAGAGGCGAGGATATCTTTCTCAGCCACTGCATCGGATTCAAATTCCTAAGAAATCAGGTGGACATCGGCCTCTTTCTATACCCACTTTGAAGGACAGGAGTATGCAGGCTTTGCATCTTCTCGCCTTAGAGCCGGTTGCAGAAACGAAGGCAGACCGGAATACTTACGGCTTTCGCCCTAAGCGCTCTACGGCAGATGCTATAGGACAGTGCTTTAATATACTGTCCCGAAAAGTATCTCCGTCCTGGATCTTGGAAGGAGATATTCGAGCCTGTTTTGATACCCTCTCGGGAATTTGGTTAGAAGAGCATATTCTTATGGATAAACAGCTCCTCTCCAAGTGGTTAACTGCAGGCTACGTAGAAAAGAACTCTCTTCATCCTACTTTTGATGGGGTTCCGCAAGGGGGCATTATATCACCCGCACTTCTTGTCTTAGCCCTTAGTGGACTGGAGAATGCAATAAAATCTGTTGCTTCTCCAAAAGACAAAGTGAATGTTGTGATTTATGCCGATGATTTTATTGTGACAGCAGCTACAAAAGAAGTACTGGAAGCAAAAGTCATGCCTGTTGTGGCGTCTTTCTTGAAAGAGCGTGGGTTGGAACTTTCTCTCACGAAAACCAAGATCACGCATATCGATGAAGGGTTTGATTTCTGATCTTGCTAACATTTGGTAGACACAAAGAAGACGTTTATACGAGAGTAAAAACATCTAACTTTGGAGACGATAAAAATGAGAACTTATGACAAAGACTTTAAAATAAATGCAGTGAATTTGTATAAAAGTAGTGGCCGTTCTCTCAAGACAATTGCAGAAGAACTAGGCCCAGCAACATCAACACTTAGCCAATGGGTTCAAGACTATAAGAAAGAAGGTGGTCAAAGCTTTCCTGGAAAAGGGAAGGTAAAATCTTCTGAGGAGGAGCTGAAAGCTTTACGGAAAGAGTTAGCCCATGTTCGTCAAGAGCGAGACATCTTAAAAAAAGCAGTTGCCATTTTTTCAGGACCCCAAGGGAAAGGTATCTCTTTATGAAGCAATATAATCAAGAGTTTCCTATTGAAAGAATGGCCAAAGTGATGGGGGTTTCTCGCAGCGGCTATTATCGTTTCTTAAAGGAAAAACAAAGCCTAAGAGATCAAGCGAATGAGCAATTGCTTGAGAAAATTGGCCTCATTCACCAATCAAGCTTTGAGACATATGGGAGTCCTCGTATTCATGCTGAGTTAAAGGCCAGTGGAGAGACGTGCTCTAGGAAACGAGTGGCCAGGCTCATGAAGAAGCATGGTATTGCAGCAAAAATGTCTCAAAGTTTTAAAAAAACAACCCAACAATCTGAAAAGCCCTACTTCGTAGCCGCTGATCTTATCCAGCAAGATTTTAAAGCGGACTCACCTAATGAAGCCTGGGTAAGTGATATTAGCTACATTCCTACCCAAGAAGGATGGGTTTATTGTGCCATGATTTTGGATTTATTTTCCAGAAAAATTGTAGGTTTGTCCATTGAAGCTCGCATGACTGCTGGCCTTGTCTTAGGAGCCTTAAGGCAGGCTTTGACGCACAGGCGCCCTCCTGCAGGCATTGTTCATCACTCAGACAGGGGGTCTCAGTATACATGCCAAGCTTTGAAGCTTTTAGCCGATCAATACGGCATCCAGCTGAGCATGGGAAGAATTGCCAATGCCTATGATAATGCTGTTGCAGAGAGCTTTTTTCATACCTTAAAAACAGAACTTGTTTATTTTCAAACCTATAAAAATTTAGAGGAGGCTAAAATGAATATTTTTCACTATGTTTATGGCTTTTATAACCAAAGGAGGAGGCATTCCACTTTGGGTTATTTATCACCTGTTCAATTTGAAAATGAATTTTTTGGGGAGGAAAAAATATCTCTTCTTACTGTCCATTAAATGCTTGCAAGATCAAATCTTTCCTTGCTGACATCCGAAAGACAATCAAATCTAATGGAGCGGCAAAAACAGAAAACCTCATCCATCAACTTAATCTTAAGATTAGGGGGTGGGCGAATTACTACTGTCATGCGGTTGCAAAAGAGGCCTTTACCTATGTAGACCGATGCATCTATATGGCGCTTATGAAGTGGATGAAAAGAAGGCATCCTAACAAGGGACCACAATGGCAGTACAAAAAGTACTTCCGTTCACAAGATCTCCAACGTTGGATCTTTCATGCTGTTGTAAAAGATGAGAAAGGGAATAAAGCCTTTCTTGACCTTTTCAAAGCCGTTCATGTTCCTATTCGCCGGCATGTGAAAGTCAAAGCTGAGGCAACCCCTTATGATCCAACATTTAAAGATTACTTTCTCAACAGGAAACGAATGAGGAGTAGTCTTCTAATGCGAAATCAATGGGCGCTTCGGCTTAAACCTTTCACCTCCAGGAATAATACTCGGACAACCGGGCCGTTTCAAAAAGGCCTTTGAAAGGCTTGAGCCGTGTGCGGGGAAACTCGCATGCACGGTTCTTATGGGGCTGAGGGGTGGTAACACCCCTTGGCTACCAGACTAGTGGCTAGATTTTGAAGAATCCGCCTATAACGCCTTTGGCGATTTTAGTATTTTGTCATTGTTGCCCTAGTTTTTTCAATAGGTTTTGGTCTGTTATTTTTGATTTTTATCTTCAAATTTTGTATAATTTTCTTAATAAACATAGCTTTTCTGTTGGAGTAGCGTATGACACAAACCAATCTCATTGAAAAACGAAAAAAGCTTGAGCAACGGAAAAACCGTCTCAAGCAATTGGAAGCTTCTTTAAATGTTCAGGAAAGGAAAAAGCGAACCCGAAGACTTATTGAGTTAGGGGGGCTTATATCTAAAGCTAAATTAGATGACTGGAGCTCAAATGCTCTTTTAGGAGGCCTTCTCTTTTTGAAAGAAAAAGAATCTGACTCGCAACAAATAGACATGTGGATTCATAAGGGCGGTGCTGCTTTTTCTTCTGAAAAATCGAACAAACTATGAGATTCCTATCATTGTGAGGTTTGATAAAAAAACCTTGATGAAAATTGACTTGCCCTCCTATAATCTGCTCTATTTCATATGGTTTCTTCATAATCATCCACCTTCTTTATTATACTCTTGAACCTGCTATTTAAGTGTTAATGTTGCGAGGCCTAATTCTTCCGCAATTGTCTTAATAGAACGGCCACTATTTTTATACAAATCCATAGCATTTATTTTAAAATTATTGTCATAAGTTCTCATTTTTATCGCCTCCATAGTTATCTATTTTATTCTCCTGTAAACGCATTCTTTGTGTTTACCAAATGGTAGCAGGGTCACCTCTCCAGTTTCTTAATTTTTCCATGAATACGCTCCATATGAGAGGAGTCTTTAGGGAAGTGGATTTGAATGACATTTAGAGCTTCTCTAAGATATCGCAAAGATTGAGTTTTCAGTAAATGGATATCCCTTTTTTTAATTGTGCGTGCCATCCTTTCATTATAAAGCTCAGAAAAAGCCTCATAAACCATATAAATGTCAGGATGGTTATTTTTTTGAAATATACTTTGAACCTCGTGCAATTGATTCTCTGCTGCTTCTAAATTTCCTTCTTTGAGGTAAACTTGTCCTACGCTAAGCAAAACTCTGGCCGTTTCAATGTTGCTTGAACCATAATGACTACAATGAATCTTCAGGCTTTCTTTAAGAAGTTGTTTAGCTTTTTGGTAATCTCCTATTGTTCGATACACATCTCCTAAGACAGCTAGAGTCATACCTACCCCTATTTGATTTTCAGGTAGAAAGCTTCTATGAATTTTAAGAGCATGTTCAAGAAGAGGTAGAATTTCTGCAGCTTTATTCAAATTTATATAAGTTTGCGCTAAGTATATTGAGCGCCATGCAACTTTTAAATTTTCTTTTGAATACTTATTGCTATATATACGACTGCTGCTTTCCAAGAGAGACCTAGATTTTTCGTAATGACCTAATTTATTCTCTAGGATTCCCTGAAATTTCAAAACTCGGGCTATATTAACATGATCTTCTGGAAAATGTTTTCTTTGAATAATAAGGCTCTTTTCTAAAAGTGATTTACCTTCTTGATAATTTCCGATTAGTACATGGGCATTTCCTAAAAAGCCCATAACTCGTCCCACTCTTTTATGATCTTCTGGGTAATGTTTTCTATAAATAAGGAGCACCCTTTCAAAAAAATCTATTGCATTCTTATATTCCCCAATGGTCCTATACGTGTCTGCTAGTGCACAACAAATTTTGGAAATGCTTATGTGGTCTTTAGAATAATAGTTTTTAAAATTATTCCATGTTAACTCAAGAAGAGTCTTTGATTTTTTACAATCACCGAGAACTTTATAAGCATCACCAAGTACATGTGATATCCAAAAAATTTTATCGTAGTTTTGACTATCGTCCTTTTTTAAGTTACTAAGGCTTGTTTCAAGCAATCTTTTTCCCTTTTGTGGCTGAGATAAATTATAATAAACGCTACCTAATTGACCTTCTATAATACTCCTTATTTTTTGTGGAATTATGTTGCTGTGAGTTAGGTATTTTTCTCCATGAAAAGTTAGTAATTTCATTTTTTCGTAGTCATCATCTTCACTCGCTTTAGCCATATAATTTTCTAAAGTGTTAGCAGTAGCAGATAAAAGTTGATGATTTTTGTGTAACCCTAGTTTCTTAAAAAGATAATTCATACTTATCTCTTGAGTACTTCTATGAATGGAAAATGCTAATCCAAAAGAAAAAAGAGAAGATTCACTTGTAATAAGGGAATATTTTTTTAGATTGTAGATGAAACTATCAACAACAAGATTATTTTTGTGTGCATTCAATAGATCTCTAGGAATATTCTGAGAATCTAAAAGGCTAACCAGAAGCAAAAGATCTGTAAAATCTTCATGGGTATCTATCAGATGTTTCAAAGAAGTGACAATGATACGGTAACGCGTTTTTGTATAATTGCTTTTTTCTCTCAGTAGATCATCTTGTATTGTTAAAAAAGTAGCATCGCTATTTCTTAAATTCTTCAAATATTCATTATTAGAAATTTTTGTTTCTTTCAAGTAATAAGCTGCAACTGAGATATCGAGAGGAAAAGGGGGAAGTTGCGCTAAAAAGCTTTCTACTTCTTGTTGCTTATTTGTAAAGGTGTTTCTTTTTTCATAGTTCATGATTTTTGCAAAAAGATCATATTTTTCTTCTGGAGTTAGTTCTCCAATCTCTAAAAAGGCTTTGACTTGGTTATTTTGTTGGATGTGATTATCTCGTGTTGTAAGAAGAACTTTTCCATTACCCCAGGCTGCAGGATTTGAAGGAAAATAGGGCTGAATATCAGAGAATTTTCCCACATTATCAAAAATAAGCAGCCAATGAGGCTGGAATCTTAGTTTTTCTTTAATGAAGGCAAGAATTTTCTCTTCCCACCTTTTAGGCTCTTGAATATCCTGAAGGGCTTTTAGGGTTTTATCATCTTCCTCAGATCTCGAAAGGTTGTAAGCTAAGCTCTCAACTGAACTTTTGAGACCATCAGGGGTTTCCGCGTTAATTTCCCAAATAACAGGAGCTTTGTCAGAGCGAGCATATTGACGTGCAAGAGTGGTTTTCCCTGAACCACCTGGTCCTACGAGAGCGATGGTTTGAATGCCATCTCCTTTTTTAAGTTTATCGTCAACCTGGGCAATGAGTTTAGGCCGGCTAAGAAAAACGGATTCGGCTGGGATGACTAAATCAGATTGTAAAGAGAAACTTTCATTCTTTTGATTCCAATAAAAGACAAAAAGCCCACTGCCAAGAAGACCAACAATAAGAAATATTAATAAAAGATTTCTCTTTGTTTGAGAAGAAGAAAGGTTTTCAGAGCCTTTTACGTTTGAAGGCACGTTTAGAACTTCAGGCACAATATGGGTTTTTTTATATCTATCTTTAAATTCAGAAATAATCTTCTCAAGTTTATGATCTGGAAGGATTTTTTCGAGAATTGCAAAAAAAGAAAAATAATAATTTTCATATTTTGCAAAATCAACAGCACCAAAGTTCGTAATTTCCTTAGGCTCTTTTTCATAATTTCTTCTTTCTTGAAGAAGGAAGAGAATCTTATTTGAATTTTGAATTATTTTTTGAAGAAGAGAAGTATCTTTATCGGTCAGGGTTTTGGGTAGGACAAAGATCAGATAATCTCCCTCCTTTTTTCGAGCTGCACTTGAAACTGTAATGCCGGCAAGATTTAAATGAGATTTTAAATGTTCAATGAGAGGATCTTTGGTTGTTCCTCCTCTTAAGAAACATCGAAGAGGAGTATTTTGATTTATCTTTGAAATGTCTTTTAAGCTTTTTTCAAAAAACACCTTAATTCGCAGGAGAGTGTAATACTTTCTCAAAAGGGTAAGTTTATCCGTCGTTTCTATAAAATCAATGATAGCCTCGCGTGTATTACACTTGAGCTTAGACATTATATTGCGGATATGGGTCTCCACAGTTCTTGGATCGATTGATAAAAAAAATGCAGTTTTGCTTGTTTTCCTTGCGGCCAAAAGGCATGCGATCACATCGATTTCGCGAGGTGTAAAATGAATATTATTAATAGTTGATAAATGCTTCGCATAGAAGTCTCGAGGAAAGAGTGTTTGTGGTTCCTGCATAAAATCGATCTTTATTCTTCTATTTCTTATTTCATTTATACTGCCAGAGATAAGTTCTCCATAACTTAAGAGAGGAAGAACTTCCATCAGTTTACGTACTTTCTACGTAGATACGGTAAGTTTCAAGAAAAAATGTAAGTCCAGCAAGCCTTGTTTCACCTGAAATTCACTTCCCCAAAATTAATTTAAGAGAATCTACTTATGTTCTACGGATATTCCTAGTTGGTCAAAACTGAGAAAATTTTCCCAGAACCTCATCCCATATCCCTCTCTTTCAGATGGGGTTCTTTCTAAGAATGGAGCTGAGAGGAAATAAAACTTTAGGAGGATAAAATGATAAAAATAAAATTTTTAGAAAAAAACAATGTAAGCACATTCATTAAAACAAGTTCCTCAGTTTTAGCATTGGGATTTGTTCTTACAGCAAGTGCTTTTGCAATGGAAGAGGGTGGTGAGTTTGAGAGAAGTTCTGGAAACGTGCTTCTATCCAAAAAGGAACTAAAACAAAGGGCAAAGCAAGGTGATTCACAAGCGCAATATGAACTAGGATTGTTATTTAAAGATGGAGGCAATGGCGTTAATAAAAAACAACCAGTAAAAGCCGCTCGATGGTTTAGCTTAGCTTCTAATAAAAACCATGCTCCCGCTCAACGTGAGTTAGGATTGCTCTATTTGGATGGCGAGGGAGTTGAAAAAGATGAGAAAAAAGCCGTCTTATTATTTTTGGAAGCTGTTGAGAAGCAGCACATACCTGCATACCGAAGTTTAGGCTATGTACATTTGTATGGCCTCGGAGTTACGAAGGACGCACAAAAGGCGGTTTCTTTCTATCGGTTTGCTGCTGAAAAAGGGGATATAAACTCTCAATTCTATTTGGGCAAGTTGTATTTCGAGGGATTGGAAATAAAAGAAAATAAAAAAGAAGCAGCTAGGCTATTCGCGCTTGCTGCTGAGCAAGGAGATCCAGATGCTCAATTTCAGTTAGGAAGTATGTATTCTAACGGCGAAGGGGTAGAAAAGAATAAAGAGGCTGGAATATACCTCTTCAATTTAGCTGCTGAACAAGGGCATGCAGATGCTCAATTTCAGTTAGGGATAATGTATTACAACCAAGAAGTATTTTCAGATGATTTGTGGTCGATACTTGAGAAAGGAGCAACACCAGTAAAAGTAGATGAGAATGAAGCCATAAAAAAATGGTACAGCGAAAACGAGGGCAAAGGTCTGCTGATGAAGATAAACGATAACTCAAGAGAAGACGCCCAGAAAGCATCTCTCAGAGAAGCAATGGAGCTATTCAAGCTTGCTGCTAAGCAAGGACATACAAAAGCTCAACTTAAACTATTAGAACTTTCTATAGAACAGGGAGATGCAAAAACGGAATTTGAGTTAGGAGATATGTATAATGAATTTAGCATCCTTGGATTTTGTGAATTTGAATCGATTGACTTTATGTTATCTGAAGAAGCAAAGAGCGAGGTGCTCAAAAGAGCAGCCAAGCTATTTAAGTCAGCTGCTGAGAAAGGGGAGGCAAATGCTCAGTTTGAGTTAGGAACTCTGTATTTATGCGGCAAAGGGGTAGAAAAAGATGAAAAAGAGGGAGTTCGTTTATATCGTTTGGCCGCTGACCAAGGACTTGCAGAGGCCCAATATTCTTTAGCATATCAGTATTTGGATGGCAAAGGAGTAGAAAGAGATGAAAAAGAAGGAATACGTCTACTGTGTTTGGCAGCTCAAGGAAATGTAATTTATCAATATAGCGTGGGGTGCATATTTTATGAAGGCAAGAAAGTAGCAAAGGATTTGAGAGAAGCAGCTAAATGGTTTAGAATGGCTTCTGATCGAGGGGATCAAACAGCTCAATGTAAGTTAGGAATGATGTATTATCACGGACGAGGCATTGAAAAAGATGATAAAGAAGCAGCTAAGCTATTCAAGTTAGCCGCCGAACAAAATGATACAAAAGCTCAATACAAATTAGGCATGATGTACCTGGAGAATAAGGGGGTGGAAAAAGATACGGAAGAGGGAATACGTCTACTTCGTTTGGTTGCCCATGAAAAATATGCTAAAGCTGGGTATAAATATAAGCTAGGAATGATGTATTTGGAAGGCAAAGGGGTAGAAAAAGATGAAGAGGAGGGAATACGTCTCCTCAGTTTGGCTACTGAACAAGAACACTCCAAGGCTCGAGCTTCCCTATATCATTTAGCTACTGACCAAGGAAATGCTAAAGCTCAAGTTAATTTAGGGGTGCTATATCGAGATGGCACAGGAGTAGAGAAAGATGAAAAAGAAGCAGAGAAATTATTCCTTTTAGCTGCTAATCAGGGAGATGCTGAAGCTCCTTTTTTCCTTGGCGAAATGTACATGACTGGACTAGGAGTCGATAAAAATGAACAAAAAGCAATACATTATTATTGCACGGCTGCCCGCTTAGGACATACTAAGACTCAGTTAATGTTGGGGGGGATGTATTGTTGTGGAGACATAGTAGAAAAGGACGAGGTAAAGGGAGTTGCTTATTTTCGTATGGCTGCCGAACGTGGGGATGCTGTTGGTCAATACCTTTTAGCTCTGGCATACACAAATGGAGAGGGAGTTAAAAAAAATGAAAAAGAAGGAGTACGTCTACTTCATTTGGCTGCTGATCAGAAAGATGCTGAAGCTCAATTTTACCTTGCTGGAGTGTACAGGAATGGACAAGGAGTTGAAAAAGATGAACGAAAAGGAGCAGATTATTATCGTCTAGCCGCTGGTCAAGGACATACTAAGGCGCAATTAATTTTGGGAGCGATGCATCTGACTGGACAAGGGGTTGAAGAAGACTTAGAAAAGGGAATACGTCTACTCAGTTTGGCTGCTGATCAGGGAAATACAGATGCTCAGGCTTTGCTTGACGAAATGTTCTAACTTATATTTATTTCTAACTTCTTTGGCTTAATCTATGCAAAAATTTTATTAAATTTGGAGTGCTTCCTGAGGAATTTAATTCAAATCAAATAAAAATTTAGTATTAATAATATAGTAATTTTTTAGAAGAATTATAGAAAAATCACTTAAGAGCGTACTAAAGTAGGTTAGGCTGTAAGTCTGAAGTAATAATAAAAAGAGAGAAAATAAATGGTTTACAGCATGGTCTTTCGTAAATGTGTTGAAAAATATAGAATTAGGCCAGTTTTGGGAAGAAGTCATCTCTATATTCTCAATCAGTCGCGATACCCTAAATTGTTGGATAGTCGCCTGTTAAGAGGCTAAATTCAAGTTATAAGAAAGAAGGATTAAGAGTCGAGGGGAGCAATTTCTTCCCAAAGTGAGGGTTAAAATAAAGACAAAAAGATCTCAGATCCGGCGGAGCAGGAGCCTGAAGTTGTGACCAATTCCTGAGAAGAGGGCATTAGTTAAGCTGCTCTCTTGCTCATGAATACTACTGGAACCCTGCAGCTGAAATAATCCATCTCCTCCATTCCCATAACAATCACTTCGATTACTTGGATCCTTAATGCTTAGGCCACAGCGCTTCAGTTTTTCATCCCTGGAACATGAGTCCGCAAAAAGGATTAGGCCTTGAAAAGCAGGAAGCAATTTTCATTAAATCTGCCTTTCTTCAAAAATCATATATCTTTCAAAATTGTTTATGATTAGTCTCCTTATTTTTTTTATTCCTCCTCCCTTATGATCTTATTAAGAATGTCCCCAAATAATATTGTTGCTTGTCTTAGTATAAACATAGCTTTTCTGTTGGAGTAGCGTATGACACAAACCAATCTCATTGAAAAACGAAAAAAGCTTGAGCAACGAAAAAATCGTCTCAAGCAACTCGAGGCATCCTTAAATGTTCAAGACAGGAAAAATCGAACCCGCAGACTCATTGAGTTGGGGGGCTTGTTTCTAAAGCTCGATTAGACGACTGGAATTCGAATGCACTTTTAGGAGGCCTTCTCTTTTTAAAAGAAAAAGAATCTGACCCGAAACAAATGGGAGCGTGGATTCATAAAGGAGGTGTTGCTTTTTCTTCTGAAAAAAAAGTCAAGCCATGAAGCCCGTCATTGTGAAGTTTGAAGAAAAACCTTCGAATGAGATGAGAAGTTCTCTGGCCTTAAATGAAATTCCCTTCGTCAGGAATGGAAAGAATATACAAATATTGAAGAACTCAAAAGTTTAATCGCTTCTTATAAGGCCTCTATCGCTGAATAAAAAATAAAGATAATTCGGGATAATAAAACTATTGTTCAAGAATTTTGAGGTTGAATTGAATCCTTCTGACATGAGGAGAATCTTCTGTAAAATTGGCTTTTACAATTTCAAGGGCTTGTTTTAAGCAATCGATGGCCTGGATTTTAAAGTTTTGGGCGACTTTTGTGTCTCCTCTCTCTCGTGTGTAAATGGATTTTTTCAGATACACTTCTGCTAAGCTTTCTGAACATGTATAACTATCAGGATGTTCATTCTGTTGTAATATTCTCAAGGATTCTTTTAAGAGATTTTCAGCGGTTTCTAAACGCCCTTCTTTAAGATAAGTTTGTCCAATGCTCCTTAAAAGTCGCCCTATTTCAAGATGTTGTTTTCCATAACGCTTTTCACACATTAAGAGACATTTTTTAAATAAACTCTTTGCTTTTTCGTAATAGCCTCGTTCTTTATAGATCTCCCCCAAGTATACCAAGGCATCTAAAAGCTTTATATTTTCACTTTCAAGTAGATTTTCTAAAGTAACAACACTCTGCTCAATTAGGCTTTGAGCCTTTTCAAAATTATTTAATTTTTGATAGATAACTCCTAGATTTAGTAAGCTCCAGCCCTGCTGAAGACAATTTTCGGGGTAATGATCTTTATTAATTATATAGCCTGTTTCGATTAACTTCTTAGCTCTTTCATAATGGCCTAGTTCCATATAGACATTCCCCAAGTAACCAAAAACTAAAGCAGTTTTGGGGTGAGAGTCCCCAAAACTTTTTTGATAAATTTTAAAAGCCCGTTCCAGTAAATTTTTGGACTTTTGGTAATTTCCTAGATATTTATATGTGTGTCCCAATTGTGTTAAAGACCAAGCAATATCAAGAGTATTTTCAGTAAAATATTTCTCATAAATTAAAAGACTCTGTTCAAGCAATTTTTTAGATTTTTCATAATTTCCTAATTCCCTATTAACAATTCCTAAAGCAACTATACTCCAGGCAATCTCAATGTGATTTTCTGAAAAGGATTTTTTATAAATAATTAGACTCTTTTCTATTAACTTCTTAGCTTTTTCATGATGTCCTAAGTATCTATAAACACTACCTAAGTTTAGTAAAATCCGCGCAACCTTAGAATTTTTCTCGATATAGTTTTTATTTAAATATGAAAGACTTTTCTCGAGTGTTTCTTTTGCTTTTATATCATAACCTAGATAAAAATAAATAAACCCTAATTGACCACCTATAAGTCCTTTTATAATATTATTTAATAAGTTAATATGAGTTAAAAACTTTTCAGAATGTCCTGCTAAAAGATTGATCATTAAAATATTATCTTCGTCTATGGCCTTTGCCATATACTTTTCCAGAACACTAGAAATATTTTGTAAAAAATCTTTATTCTTTTCTAAAGCTAATAATTTTATAAGATAAGTCAAGCTTATTTCCTGAGTACTTCGGTGAATAGAAAACGTTGGCTCCACAGTAGCAGTAGAGGAATCATTAGTAATAAGAGAATACTTTTTTAAATTAAAAATAAAATTATCGACAACAATTTGATTTTTGAATTTGTTTAATAAATCTCTTGGAATGTTCTGAGAGTCAATTAAACTTACCATTAGTAAAAGATCGCAAAAATCTTTATGTGCATTTATAATATTTTGTAGAGATAAAATAATTATTCGATATCGTGTATTTGTATAATTACCTATTTCCTTTAAAAGATTTTCTTGAGCGCTTGCAAAGTCATTATTAAAGTTAAATAAATTTTCTAGATATTTTCTATATGAAATATTTGTTGTTTTTATATAATAAGCAGCGATGGACACGTCCAAAGGAAAGGGAGGGATTTTTTCTAAAAAATATTTTGCTTCTTCAGTTTGAGTCTCTGTAAAAGCAGGTGAATTCTCTTTTACAATGATTTTTTTAAAAAGGTAAAGTTTTTGAAGGGGTGTTAATTCTCCGAGGAAAATAACATGATTAACATGGTTATTGCTTCCAACGTTACTATTACGTGTGGTTAAGATAATTTTCCCTTGCCTCCATATATTGGAATCTTGAGGAAAATATTTTTGAATATCTGTAAATGTTTCTACGTTATCATAAATTAAAATCCAATTTCTTGTTGATTTTAGGTGTTCATTTACAAATTGGATTATCTTATCCTCTTTTTCTAGAGTATCTTTAATTGCTTGAATACTTCTTAAAACTTTTTGATCTACCTCTCTTTTTGACAAAGCATGGGCTAATTTTTCAAATGATGTATTGAGGCTTTCATGAGTTTCTGCATTAATTTCCCATATAGAGCTTGCCTTTTGCATATGAGCATACTGACGAGCAAGAGTAGTTTTCCCTGCCCCCCCTGGTCCTACCAGAGCTATCGTTTGAATGCCATCTCCCCTTTTAAGTTTATCATCAATCTGAGCAATGAGCTCCGAGCGATTAAGAAGAACAGATTCGGTAGGAATGACCAAATCAGATCGAAAAGAGAAACTCTCATTCTTTTGGGTCCAATAGAAGGCTGCAAATCCAGTAAAAAAAAACACTACGATAAAGGATATCACTAACAAAGGGTTGCCTTTTATTCGATTGACAAAATAAGGTTTTGATTTTTCTTGATGTGAAGACATCTTGCGCCATGTTGGCTCAACATGTATTTTCTTACATTTATCTTTAAATTCACCAATGACAGTATCAATGTTATGATGTGGAAGGATTTTTTTAAGAATTGTGAAAAACGTAAAATAATAATTTTCATGTTTTGCGAAATCGACAACATCAAAATTCATGATTTCATTAGGAGTATCTTTATAATTTCTTCTTTCCTGAAGAAGAAAAAGAATTTTATTTGAACTTTGGACTGCTTTTTGAAGAAGAAAAATCTCTTGGTCTTTCAAAGTGTTTGGCAAAATAAAGATCCCATGATCTCCTTCTTTTTTTCGTGCAGCACTTAAGACTACGATGCCGGTAAGATTTAAATGAGATTTGAGGTGGGTTATAAGAGGGATTTTGTCTTTTCCAACAATAAAATAACAACGAAAGTCCTCTTCTCGATTCAACTTTGAAATATCTTTTAAGCTTTTTTCAAAAAGCATATTCATTCGTAAGAGGGAGTAATACTTTCTCAAAATAGGAAGCTTATCTGAAGCTTCGATAAAATCAATAATGCCTTCGCGTGTATTACATTTAAGCTTAGACATTATATTGCGGATATGGGTTTCGACAGTTCTTGGATCGATCGATAAAAAAAACGCCGTTTTGCTTGTTCCTCTTGCACTCAAAAGACAAGCAATTACATCAATTTCTCGAATTGTAAAATGAATATTATTAATGGTTGATAAATGCTTTGCGTGGAGGTCTTGAGGAAAGAGTGTTTGTGTTTCTTGCATACAATCGATCTTTACTCTCCAATTTCTTATTTTACTGCTAGAGATAAGTTCTCCATAACTTTAAGGAAGGAAGAACCTTTATCAATTTACGTACTTTCTACGTAGATGCAATAAGTTACAAGAAAAAAATGTCACTCTAAAAGGCCTTGCTTTAGCTCAAATTCTCCTCTTTGCGTATTCATTTAAGTCAATTTCCTTATGTTCTACGGATATTCATAATCGTTCAAAGCTGAAAAGATTCTCTCCAAGAACCTTGTTTGATAAGCCTCCCTGCCAAATAAGGTTCTTTCTAAAAATGAAATTGGGAGCATTAACATGAAAGGATAAAAAAATGGAAAATATTCAATATGGTGTCGCTTTAGAAGCAAGTGCATCTACTTTAACGCAAGGTCTTGGTGGACGCTTCACTGAAAGTTGTTGCTCACAACACTATAAATTTTAGTTACGTGTAACAAATCTTATGGATAGAGAAGTTCTTTACCAAACAATCAGATTGAAAAACTGAGATACTAATTTCTTTTTGGTTTTTCATGCACTTGCCTTGGTGGGGATCTTTTTAAAAGACTGAATTGAAGAAGCTATGTGCAAGAAGAAAAAACATTATTCGAAAAGCTCCCTAATTTTATTTAAAATTGTAATGGTGATTCTTTTCATAAACCAAAATTGTTATGCCTTAGAAGAAAGAGAATTTGAAGAAGAAGGGCCATGTAATATTTTAATTTCTCTAAAAAAATGTCTAAATTACATCATATGTAACTCATCAATACAGGAAGAAGAAAATGAATTTCTTTCATATTCTTCAGATTTCTTTAGTCAAAGTGGGATTACAGCCCTCCCCACGGAGGTTTTGCATAAAATTTGCTACGAGCTTTCTCCTTTAAACATTCTCTACTTATCAATGGCTTCAAAAAATATTGAAGGAAAAATCGATGATAGATTTTGGAAAACGTACCTTAAAATACATAAATGGGATATATGGAGTGATTCTGTCTCCTTCAAAAAGGTTGCTTTCGCTCATTATTGGTTTAAGGAGGGAAACCTAGGTAAAGCTGCTCATTTAAATCATCCCAGAGCTATAAAAATCTTGGAAAACAGAAAAAAAATAAAAGAAGAAAAATATGAACAATATAAAATGATAAGTCCATATGGAATGAGAGAAAGTCATTTTTATATTTGGCCCCAAATCAGGGTGCGTATGATGAGAAATCATTTAATTTGGGAGAGAGAATTTTATTAAAATGAATAAAAATAACTTTGTGGGCTTTACCTAGCCCCTCCTCATTTAGAGTTTTTTTAGAGTCTCTTGAATTCTTTTGGTATGTAAGGAGTTTTCTGGAAAACGAGTTTTTACGACTTTTAAGGCTTGATCTAAGTATGAAATAGCTAAAGCTTTAAAGCTTTGCGATCGCTCTGAATCTCCTTCATTCTTTGCTAACATAGATTTTTTGATAAAGACGGCTGCTAAATTTTCCAAACATGAATAACTTTCTGGATGTTTGCTTTGTTGAAATATCTTCATGGCTTTTCGAAAAAAATTCTCAGCTTTTTCTATATGACCTTCAAGAAGACAAACTTGTCCAAGATCATCTAAGATTTGAGCTACAGTAAGATGATCTTTTCCATAATTTTTTTGATAAATTGCTAAACTTTGCTCCAATATTATTTTAGCTTTTTCGTAGTTCCCTAATTTGATATGAAGAATCCCTAATTGTCTCATAGGATAAGCCGCATAAATATAACTTTCATGAAAATGAATTCTATAGGTTTCAAGAACCTGGTTAAATAGGTTTTTTATGTTTGTATGATTTCCAGAAACAGAAAGAGGTTCAAAATAAGCCAAAATCCAAGAAGGGCCGATTTGATCAGGAAAATAGTACGCATAAATTTTAAGGCATTCTTCCAATGTTTCTTTAGCTTTCTCATAATCACCGAGCTTCGTATACACCACCCCTAAGTGTTCTAATGCCCAAGCGACATCAAAATGATTAGATGAACGAATTTTTTTATAGATTATAAGACTTCTTTCCAAGGTATTTTTTGCTTTTTCATGATTTCCTTGTTCTCTATCAATAATTCCTAACTGTCCTGATACCCATGCCATGTAATTTTCATTTTCTGCAAAATGTTTTTTGTGAATCATAAGACCTTTTTCAAACAAATTTTTAGCTACCTCATATTTTCCTAAAATTCTTTCAATGATACCTAAATACGTTACAAAATATCCATATCTAAGGGCCTCTCTCGGATAATACTGTTCATATATGGAGAGGCTTTTTTCTAAAAACATTTTTCCTTTACCGTAATCTCCAAGATCTCTGAAAACATTTCCTAAGAAACCCAAAGACAAAGCAATCCGAGTAGGGTTCTCTGAAGCAAATTGATCCAATTTTAAAAGACTTTCTTCGAATAACATCCTAGCTTTTATATTATCACCGAAAAAATAATAAATAATTCCTAATTCCCCTTTTCTTGTACCTTCAATGGAGGGTGTTAGCAAATACTTATGCTTTAAAAAAGTGACACAATGGCTCACATAAGATTTCATCTCAACTAGATCGTCTTTGTTTATAATTTCGTTTACATAATCCTCTAAATTTTCCGAGATGGCTTCTATTAATTTTTTGTTTCTTTCTAAACCCAATGTTTCCGTAAAATAAGATAAAGCTATGGCTTGCGTGCTCCGGTGAATTGAAAAAAACGGATTTGGGGAAGACGGAGTTGAAAAATCATGAGTAATAAGTGAATATTTTTTTAAATTAAGAATAAAATTATCGACCACTACATCACCTTTAAAATTATTCAATAAATTTCTTGGGATATTTTGAGAATCAATCAAACACATCAGCAACAAAAGATCTCCGAAGTCTTTGTGTGTATTTATAAGACTTTGTAAAGACGAAGTAATCAAATGATACCGTGTATTTGTATAATCTCCTATTTCCTTTAAAAGATTTTTCTGGACATTTGCAAAATCCTTATTAAATTGTGACAAGTTTTCTAAATAGGTCACATATGGAACGCTTGTAGCCTTTAAATAATAAGCAGCTATGGAGACATCCAAAGGAAAGGGAGGGATTTTCTCTAAAAATTGTTTTGCTTTTTCCGTTTGTGAGACTGTGAGAAGGCGTGCATTGCCTTTTTCCATAACTTTCTTAAAAAGATTAAGTTTTTGAGTTGGGCTCAGTTCTCCAATGGGAATAGTATGTGTAACTTCCTTATTGTTTTCTATGTTAGCATCCCGTGTCGTTAAGATGATTTTTCCCTGTCCCCATGTGTCAGAATCATGAGGAAAATGCTTTTGAATATCTGCAAATGTTTCTAAATTGTCATAGATTAAAACCCAATTTTCTATCAATTTCAGACGTTCTTTTACGAATTGAATAATTCTGTCCTCTTTCTCTGTTGGGTCTTTAATTTCTTGAAACCCTCTTAAAATTCTTTGATCAATCTCTGTACTTGCCAGAACTTGAGCTAGCTTTTCAAAAGATGCATTGAGACTTTCTCTTGTTTCTGCATTAATTTCCCATATGGGATTTGTCTTTTGTAAATGGCCATACTGACGTGCAAGGGTTGTTTTCCCTGATCCCCCTGGCCCAGTTAAAGCTACTGTTTGGATACCATCTCTTTTTTTAAGTTTCTCATCAATCTGAGTGATAAGTTCTGGGCGATTAAGGAGAACAGATTCCACCGGAACAACCAAATTTGATCGAAAAGAATGGTTTTTATTTGCTTGACTCCATTGAAAGAGGAAAAGCCCACTTCCAAAAAGCCCAATGAAAATTAATACTATTAAGAAATAGTTATGCCTTATTCGTTTAAAGAATTGATTTTTATGAACTTCTTCATTTGAAGAGGCTCCAATCTGCTTAGGCTCGATATCTATTTGTTTATATTTATCTTTAAATTCAGAAATAATCTTCTCCAAATGATGATCAGGGAGGATTTTTTTGAGGATTACAAAAAAAGAAAAATAATAATTTTCATATTTTGCCAAATCAATAACAGCAAAGTTCATAGTCTCCTTAGGGCACTCCTTATAATTTCTTCTTTCTTGGAGAACGAAGAGAATTTTATTTGAACTTTGGATTATTTTTTGAAGAAGAGAAGCATCTTCATCTGTTGGGGTTTTAGGTAGGACAAAAATTACATAATCTCTATCCTTCTTTCGAGCTGCGTTTGAAACTGTAATGCCTGCAAGTTTTAAATGAGATTTAAGATGAGGAATGAGAGGGACTTTATCTTTTCCGGAGATAAGGAAACAATAAAGGTCTCTTCTTTGGTTTAAGTTTGAAATGTCCTGTAAGCTTTTTTCAAAAAGAACATTTATTCGTAAAAGAGAGTAATATTTTCTTAAAACGAGAAGCTTATCAGATGCTTCAATAAAATCGATAATGCCTTCGCGGGTGTGACATCCGAGCTTAGACATTATATTGCGAATATGGGTTTCCACAGTTCTTGGATCAATTGATAAAAGAAATGCTATTTTGCTTGTTCTCCTTGCGCTCAAAAGACATGCGACCAAATCAATCTCTCGAGCAGTAAAATGGATATTATTAATGGTTGATAAATGTTTTGCATAAAGGTCTTGAAGGAAGAAAGTTTGCATGTCCTGCATAAAATCGATTTTTACTCTCCAATTTCTTATTTATTTATCCTGTTAGAGATAAGTTCTAAATAACTTAAGGGAGAAAGAACCTCTATCAGTTTACGTACTTTCTACGTAGATGAGGTAAGTTACAAGAAAAAAATGTCACCCTAAAAACCTTGCTTTTAGCTCAAATTTTCCTCTTTGCGTATTCATTTAAGCCAAATTCCTTATGTTCTACGGATATTCACAATCGTTCAAAGCTGAAATGATTTTCTCGAAGAACCTTATTGGATAAGCCCCCTCCCAAATAAGGTTCTTTCTAAAAATGAAATTGGGGGCACTAATAGATAAAAGGAAAAAAAATGAAAACTATACAATACGGTGTTGTTTTGGAAGAAAGTGCTTCTTTCTTAACTCAAGGAAACCAATGTGATTGGGGAGAAGCCTGGGGTGGCTTTCGTGGATCACAACACTGTTAAAAAAGAAATAATATTAAATAATTGGAGAAAAAAATGAAAAATATTGAAAATAAAAATATATCAGTAAATTTGAATGCTTCATATGGGGTGTCTTTAGAAAGTAAAGCTTCTTCTTTAACGCAAGGGAAAAAAGGGCTTTGGGCGGAAGGCAATGGAGACCGTTATAACCCTTGGTGACATAAGAAATCAGAGATAACAAAGCAGGCATTAAGCCTTAATTACAAGCGTAATGCCTGTTTTTCTCAGTTAGCCTGAAAATTAAATAAAAACTTTTATGAAAAGATAAATAAAAATGTATTACCATCTAAGTGATCATATTTACATTACTCAATTTCGTGAAGAAAGTATAATTTTAGACACGAAAGAAGATAAGTATACTATTTGTTTCAAACAGCTCTCTACATTATTTGCAAATATCCTTGAAAAGAATAAGGCGGACCCAGATGACAAAGATATAGCTGCTTCTGATTATGCATACTCATCTCAAGATTCAGTTTATATTCAGAAACTCTTAGATGACTATATCATTCAAAGTAAAGAGTCTCCTTATCCTTTTTATATTGATCGAAAGCTTACATCCGATGGAGTTTCAAATGTTGATTGGCGATTGCCCTTAGAGAACAAAAACATATGTATAAATATCCAGGTGTTAAAAGCACTGATAATACTCATCCAAGTTAATTTTTACATGAAGGTTGAAGGCCTATATTCCACGATTCAGTTGATTAAAAGAGCTCGAAAAAATCACATAGAATACATTATTCCTCAAGCAGAAGAGTTAAGAAACCTGGCAAATATAGTGAACAAGGCCTGTCTTATATATCCGACCAGAACAAAATGCTTAGAGTGGGCCATGACTTTTGTCCTTCTCGCTTTGAAACGAGAATGGAAATGCAATTTAGAAATTGGTGTTCAAAACTATCCTTTCTTTGCTCACGCGTGGGTGGAATGTGACGGCAATGTTGTCATGGATTCTCAGGAGTTAAGGAAAGGATTGGGTATTATTTTAAATGAACCTTTTCGGAGAGTAATATGATTTACGCAGGGTTCCTAAATTTTACCTCTTTCTCGATCAAAGAAGAAAAACTTATCAAGGCCATAGAATCTTTTACGCAAGATGCACCTTCGGTAATCCGAAGGGAAGCACTTGTTCTTTGTTATGGCAAACTTTCCACGACTCAAGATATGGATGGGGTCTGGGAGAATGATTCTTCAATCTTGATCGGAAGAGTTTTTGATAAAGAACACTCTTGCGCATTGGCTAAAGAAACGTTCAAAAATCTATCTCTTTTAAGTAAAGAAGCTGTTTTAAATAAGGTTTGGGGAAAATATGTTTATATTAATGCGGATAAAAAGGACTCTCACTTTGCAATTGTTGTTGACTCAACAGGACAGCTTCCATTTTTCTACCATACTTTTCCCGATGGGAGCCTTTTATTTGCCTCTCATGTAGAGATACTTTTTAAGATCCTTGGCCAAAAGTCAGACTATAATTGGAAGTATCTTTGCTCTTATCTGATCTATGGAAACAGTAGCTCTATTCAAACACCTTTCAAAAACATTTTTGAACTTCCGCCTGGGTGTAGTTTAACATTAACAAAGAATGAGAGAAAGACAGCCCCCTTTTGGGACCCTCTAAACTCATATAAAAAGCCAAAATTACAAGAAAAAGACGCCGTCAATGTTCTTCAGAGCACTTTAAAACCTTGGATTAAACCCTATCAATCAGTTTGTGTGAGCCTTTCTGGTGGGCTCGATTCTTCTACCCTTGTTTATTGCTTAAAAGATATCATGGCAAAAGGTCAAACCTTAAAGGCTTTAAATTATTTTCACTCTCACGTTCAGTCTTCAAATGAGCTTATTTATGCTCGTAAGGTTTGTGAGGAAGCTGGTATTGAGCTTATTGAAGTTGATGCATCAAACTCTCTTCCTTTTAGCTCATCCCAACATAATCAACCATTAAAACCCAATAAACCCTTTCCAGGTTTAGTAAGCTTAAAGTGGCAAGAAACCATATTGAACAACATTTCTCTAACTGATTCTTGTACTTTTCTAAATGGACATGGAAGTGACCATATTTTTATGTGCCCTCCTTCCCGAAAATTAGTCTCAGATTATATTCTTGAGAAAGGAATAACAGAGTATAAAGGGCAGCTTAAGAGTATAGCTCAGTTTTATCGAGATCCTCTTTTTTCCACCTTCAAACTGAATTTTAAAAGCCTATCCTCTCATTTTCTTAGTATAAAAAAAGAAAGTAGATACCGTAAAGAAAAAATAAATAAAATTCCAAAGTGGATCAAAAAAGAGTTTATACAGAACAATTCTTGCGCCTATTTTCATCCCATTTACGAGTCTCTTCCTCAGAAAGTTCTCCCTGGAAAGTATGATCAGATTGAAGCCCTCTATGACGGGTTCGCCTCTATTCAAGTAGAAATGATGAACCAGGTTGATCCAACTTTTTATCCCTTTCTTTATGAGCCGGCAGTGGAATTTGCCCTCTCCTTTCCGACCTATAAACTTTTTGAAAAAGGGTATGACCGCTATCCTCTGCGCAAAGCGGTGAGCGAAACTTTCAAAACTGACACTGTCTGGAGACGAGATAAAAGCCAAACCACTGGGTTATTCCAATTAGGTGTGAAACAAAACCTTGAGCACGTTCTAGCCATTTGTTTGGAAGGTCATTTTGTCAGACAAGAGCTTATTGATAAAGAGGGTTTGTACCAAACAATAAATTTGATTGCAAATGGTGATGCAAAGAATTTCTGGCCATTTATGCACTTAGCTTCCGCTGAAATTTTCTTAAGATATTGGGATGAAAAAGCGCTATGAGCCAGCAGATGCATTATAAGCAATATTGGAACTGCCTAAAAGAGATTGTCCACAAAACTTTTGAAGACAAGCGCCTTCAAGTACACTTTTGTTTTGGAGTTTGTTTTCTCATTATTGGCATTATTTCAGCTGTAGCTATTCCTCTTCTTTTAAAAAAAGTTATTGAGATTTTATCATTTTCTGGAATGGGGTCTGTTACCTTAATCCTATTAGGTTATGGTTTCATTTGGATGGTCAGTCAGACATCTCTTCATATAAGAGCTCTTTTTACTTATCGAATTGAACAACGCATTACTCTTATTCTCGGGTTGAAAGTTCTGTCCCATCTCTATGGTCTTTCTCAGAGCTATTTTCTCGATCAAAAACCAGGAGCCTTAATGAATGTAATTCGAAAAGCTCAAAGAGATGTTCCTTCTATTATTTTAGGTGTCTTTTTCCACGTTCTTCCGACAGTTCTCGAATTTTTATTTGTCCTTATTCTTATCTCAAGCCTTTATCCCTTTATGTATACGCTGCTACTTGCAGGGACATTGGTTGTGTTTTTTGGCTATACATTCATATCCATGAAATCCGTCTTAAATGACAGGCAAATTGCCAATGATGTTGACAAAAATACAGACGGGATTGTGGCAGATTGGCTTTCGAATTATGAAGCCGTTAAGATTTTTGGGAGGCGTGATTTAGCAATCCGTACTTGCGAAAAGGAGCTAAAAAAACGAGAAACTGCTGAAGTCAAATTTATGACTAAGTTCAGCATGGCGCGTTTAGGGCAATCTTTCATTTTAGGACTTGGAATTTCTACCCTTACTTATCTTGTAGGAATAGGAGTGCTAAAAGGAACATTAACCATTGGCGATTTTGTGCTTTTTAATGGATACATTTTACAATTCATTCTTCCCATCAGTATTTTAGGTCAAGTTACGCAAGATATTAAAAAAGCTCTTCTCGATATGAAGGGCATCATTAATATCCTTCTTACAGAAAGTGAAATCCAAGAATCTCTTCACCCCATCCATTTGCCTAATCATCTTTGTGATGTTGAGTTTAAAAACGTTACCTTTAAATATAAAGATAGAACGATTCTAGATGACGTTTCTTTTAAAATAGGGCCAGGGAAAACCCTTCTTATTTTAGGTCCAACGGGTATAGGAAAGTCTACACTTGCAAAGTTACTTCTCAGACTATACGACCCAAATAAAGGTCAGATCTTTATCAATCAAATAAACATAAAACATCTTTCCTTCAGGTCTCTTTACGATACCATAGGCTGGATTCCTCAAGAAACCTACTTATTAAATGATACGCTTCAAAATAATATCAGTTTTGTTCAACCTGAATCCTCAATTGCTGAAATTGAATGGGCTTTAGAAAAAGCATGCCTCCTCGATTTCATAAAACGTTTACCAGAAGGAATCCATACGGTTGTTGGAGATCGAGGCTTGAAGCTTTCAGGGGGAGAGAAGCAAAGACTCGCCATAGCGCGCCTTTTTCTAAAAAAACCAAAGATTTGTATTTTCGATGAAGCAACTTCCTTTTTGGATAGAAATACTGAGATCACCATTCAAAATAATATTGAAAATTTTCTCCCTCATATGACCAAAGTTATCATTACTCACCGTCCTTTTATGGTGGGTAATGCTGATAACATACTGAATTTAAATAAAAAATTGGTTACTCAAAAAACAAAATCGTACAACTTTAATACTTATAAAATTGGTTTTTCTGGTTGTAATAAATGACAATTAATATTTAAAAAAAAGTAAAAAATAATGAAAGGACTTACACATGTTTAATAATAAGAAGCTATCCATTCTATTTTTAAGCTATTTAATTATTGAAATTCCCGTTAAAGCCGAAAATTCTCAGAATCCTTATTTAGATGTCTTTGATGAATCTATATATGACCAGAGAAAAGTAGCAAAAAGATACAAGGATGGGGAAAAAGTTTGGGATGATATTAAAACTCTTAATGATCCTAAAATCAGAAAAGAGATTCTGGAGTTACTTATAAAAAAGAAAATTAATTGCCTCGTTACAAAAATGTTTCCAAGATTTGAGTCAGAGTTACAGAGGCTAGAATCTCAGATAGCACTTCATAAACCTACTTCGGCTAAAAAAGCTTTAAAAATTATGGGAAGTGTTCTCTCAGCAGGAACAAACTTTGCCTTGTTAGGGGTCCTCAGCCCAGGTACGGCTACTACAAAAAGTGCTGTGGCTGCGGTAGGAATTGGTGCAAAACTTGCTGAGACACTTGTTAAAGGAGTTACTGTAGGAGCTCCCGTATTAGGAGCAGGACTGGTCTCTATTCACGATTTTTGGGATCCTAGTAGCAATGAACTAAACTTTGTAGGAATGAGAGCTATCCTCGAAAGCAAAAAAAAGGATCTTATTAATCAAATTATACATGAAAATATTTCTGACTTAGAGTTTGAATACGTCTTAAGAAAACGTTTTTATCCTCGTGGTTTGCATACAACAATTGAAAATTCTTTACTGAGTACAAGAAGCTCAGCGTTTTTTCCCTCAATAAGTTCTATAAGAGAATATTTGGGTAATTGTTTAAATTTCCCCATTCAAAAAAAAGTTATTCCTAATAATCCTTATTTTTCTGATCTTAAAAAGTCTCCCGGTGATGGCACCGAGGCGAAAAAGGAATTATGCGCTTATAATGATAATACAAGAAATGAATTTGCCCATGTAATTTTGCAATTAATGGCTTCTTCTAGCTCTGACAAGCCACCCGCTAGACGGGCTTTTTATTTTGAAGGAGAACCTGGAGTTGGAAAAACTAATGCCGCAGAAGCTATTGCAAACCACTTAGGTTTACCTTTTTATACAACCAATATAAGATCAAGTGAAGATATTTCTCAATCATCGTTAGAAGGTAAACCGTTTTCGAGTCAAAATTCAAATCTTGGTTGTATTGCCCAAGCATTGCTAATGGGCCGTAGAGAAAAAGATCAAGAAGATGAATTTACAACGTTTAAAATTGCTAACCCAAAAGCTTCTAAATATGGTGCTCAGCCAGAATTCACTTTTAGAGTAAGAACAAAAAAAGCACAAGAAACTTATAAAAATACAGTCATTATTCTTAATGACTTTGATCGTCTTTTATTAGATCCAACCACAGCAACCCAAACCCTTGCAATGCTACTAGATTATTTAGATCCAAGAAAAAAGATGTTTTTTAGTTTTTATTTTGATCAATATTTACCAATAGAGGATTTGGTATTTATTATTACTGCAAATAATGAAATACCTAAACCAAAATCTTTTCAAATTTCCAATGCGTCTATGTTAGAGCTTATGCGGGTTGTCATTAAATCTCAACAATTAGGAGAGCAAAAGTCAAAAGAGAAACAAGAGGAAAAAGAATCAGCAGTAAAAATGGAAAGAGACGAAGTAGCTATCCTTCATACTGAACTTGGAAAACTTGAATTAGAAGGAAAGGGACTTCAAAATCAAAAAGAAGCAAAAGAAAAAGCGAGAAATCATTTCGAAAAAGCTAAAGAGCTTGGTGATCAAGAAGCTATCCTTCTTTTAGCAGCAATGAACAAGGTTTATGATTTTATTCTTTCTACTACAGCACCTGAGAAAACTGTAGATGCTGACTCAGATCCTTATAAAGCCTTAAGAAGCCGCGTAAAAGAAATTGAGTGTACAGGACTTGAGGAAAGTGCAAAGAAAGATTTACTCGAACAACACTTGAAGAACATGTTAGAGAGATATAACATGTTAGAGAGATATGAATTAAAAATTGAAGGAGAAGAACAGAAAAATATAATACTAGAGGCACAAAAAATTCTTTCGATTCGTGATGCAAGAGCGCGGGTTGAAGATGAAATAATAAAAATAAAAAAAGAACGTTTTCGAGTTAACGAGCGAGTTACCGAGGTAGTACCAGCACCATATGCTGAATCAGAAGAGAATAGTCTACAATCTTCTTCTCCAAAGGAAGAAATTGTACCTATTGCTTCTTCTGAAAGTCCGGAAGGAAAAGGGAAAGAAAAAGACCTTACAGAAGAGGAAAAAGAAGCCCTTCGCAAAAAAAATGAAGAAGCAGCCTTTCTCAAACAAATTGAAGAACGCCGTATATGGTTAACGGATCAAGTGTTACCGACTCTTGAAATGGAGCCCGAATTGCAAAAAAAGGTTAGCAAACTTTACAATATATCTGCGTTGCTAACTCTTATGAGTTCACGGGATGAACAGAAGGAGGCAGAAGCCATAGATAAGCTTTTAGGAAACTCTTCAATCATAGAACGGTACTGGAAACCACAACTCCTAGAATTTATCCCCGGGCATGCTATTTTTCTCGGACAACCTAATCAGATACAAGCCCTGTGGAGAACAGTAAGCCCTCGAAAAGATGGAAGATTTCCAACGTGGGGATTTGTTTCTGAATCAGAAAAGGATCTAGGAGCTCTAGAAAATCGTATGATTCGGCTTAAAGAATTTCCTCAGAAACAATACCAGATATTTAGATTTCACTTTGAATTAGTCAGTGTAATAGCAACTAAGCTATTGCAATTTGAGAAACGTGAGTCTACCTACTGTAAAATATCTAAAATGGATTTCAGAAGGGAAACTCTCCGTGCTTTTTGTAATCACTTGGAGGTTCTCAAGAATGAGGGGCAAAGTCTTATAGATCGTTTAATACAAGGTAAATCAGACATATTCTATGGGATTTGTTCTAAGGTTTATAAGGATTATAAGGCTTGGTTTGAAAAATCATTGAAACCTGCAAAAATGGCGAATTCTATTGGACAAACTGTACGAGAAGAATCTTCAGAAAATGCTCCAAAAGCTTCCTCTTCAAGCTCACCAGGAATTACCAAAGATGCTCTTACCTGTAGCGAGGTTATTAGAGCTTATTATGAGATAGAGGGGGAAGAGACTTGTTCTATTGGTAATGCTCTTCATCCTCAACCAAGTAGTGATCTCACTTCAAAATCTCCTTTACTAAAGGATAATGGTGATGATAATTTTTTCCCTTTATAATCAATACACTATTAAAAATATATGGATAATTTTAAAAGAAAAGAAATGGAGAATATATCATGAAAATATTATTTTTTAAATTATTATGCATAACTTCTATAATAATTTTTATGCAATCTACTTTAGCTTCACGAAAAAATCTGAGTCAGGAAGAGCTCAACAATCTTATTAATGAAAAAGATCGAAACGCCTATTTTTCTCTGTCTTATCAAAAAGTGGTGAGTGCTATGAGGAAAATGGAAACTATCAACAATAGCAATATTAAAAAAGGAGCGTATAATGAATAAAAAATTTATCTATACATCTATTCTTTTAGCCTTTTTATGGAGCGGGACCAGCACGCTAGCGGTTCGACCTGAAGATGAAGAGTGGAACGACAAAGGGGGCAATCCTGCCCCAGCCCTAGTGAAGCAGGCTGCTAATGAACTCTGGTTTGCTGTGGAGGTGGAGGAGGTCGCCAAGCGTCATTTTAATTCGCTCAAGACTTTTCGCTTACCGTCTCTGTCTTTTGTATTGCAATCCGCTTCCGAGGCTCTCCAAGAATTATTTATACACACTCACTCACCCTCGACAATCTCTGAGGACCCAGAATTCGAGGCAGCCAGTGCACTGTCGATTCAATCTTCCTTAGAATTAATGAAAGCATACACCAACTTTCAAATGGCCGTTAGAGAGCATGTATATGGGAGATTCTGGTTCGGCGATATAGCAAATGATGATAATTACGATGAATGGATTCCAGATCAAAAATGGCAAGTTAAGCTGTCAGAACCAGATGAAAATTATCATAGGGATATGAGTAGTGTACTTCCTGAAACGCTTATATTTGTCAATGCATGGGGCGGTTGGGTTCGTGAAAAGAATCCAACTTAAGAAGACCTCCATGGTCTTATGAATAAGGAAGATTCGCATTCTTCTCGCAAAAACCCTCCTTCGCCAACTCTCTCAGAAGAGAGAAATGATACACCTCAAAAAAACACAAAAAGTGAAACTTTAATACCCCATAATGATGAAAAAAACCTTTATGAGAAGGATTATTCCTATCAACAAGAAGGAGCTCAAGTAAATTTACATTCTATGACTCAGAACAACGATAAAGAGAAACCAGAAACTTCCGCCGAAACTCCATTGGAACCTGCAGCAATATTGAATTCTAATGGACAAACTATGCGCAAAATGTCTTCAGAAAATGGCCCAAAAGTTTCATTTCCAAACTTAACGGGGACTACTGAAGATGAGCCGGATCTGTAGACCGCACAGCTCTTATTTAAATGCCCTAATAAGCATTATAAGAGAATAGGAAAAAGTAGGTTACTTTTTTTGGTGGAAGAAATAAACATGAATGGTGCTGATGCTGCAACGTTCTTATTCAAAAACGCTGACAACGAAGAAACAAAAAATATAGCAAGGGAAACACTGTATTCTATCTTAAATCGACCAGAAGCATATTATCGGGCTCCTAGTGAAGATGTGTATACGGATCAACTTCTTTTGAAATTAAAAACAGCCATTACTTTAATAGAGAAAGGAAGTGACCAAGATAAGAGCGTGGGTGATAAAGCCATCCAAGATGCATATCATCATGCTTTTATTTTGGAAAGATCAAAGTGTTTAAGAAGTCTTTGGATAATCGCTGGTAACTTAAAAGATAGCCATTTAGAAGGAATTTATGCGTATGAATATCTTTTAAGCTGCGGAGGAGAGGAACGCTATGCTGAAGATAGCATATGTCAAATCGCTCAAAAGGAAAGACACCCTCATCAATATATAGCAGCAAAAATATTATATAAGAAGAGCAAATATAGTTCCAGACTTGCTGAAAATGTGCTACGCTCTATAGCAAATCAAAAAAATCATCCACATCAAAACGAGGCTAAGGAAGCTTTAAGCTTCTGTATCCTAATGTAAACTTGGGTGTATTATTGGGTTAGAAAGAGAGAAAAACTTTAAATTTCACGCTTCTTTCTCTATGATCTTATCAAGATTACTTCCAAACAACGCTGTTGCTTGCCTTAAGGGTTCATCTGCTAAATGAGCATATCTTTGGGTGGTGGAGGCCTGTGTGTGGCCTAAGAGTTTGCCAACAATGCTGAGACTTAATCCACTGGAGACCAAATGAGAAGCGTAGGTATGGCGTAAATCATGAATGCGGAGATCAAGAGCTCCTAATTTTTTTCTTATTGTATTCCAAGCCCTTTTAACTTCTTGAGTAGGTTTTCCGTCTATTTTACCGGGAAAGAGAAAGGGTGAAGTACTCTGAGATTTCATCGTTTTTAAAATTTCAATCGCTTGAGAGGAAATGGGAAGATGCTCTTGCTTTCTTTGCTTTGTGAGGTGTGTAGGTTTTGTCCAAACACCTGAATCCAGGTCAAATTGATCCCAAGTAGCAGGAAGAAGTTCCCCTATTCGAGCACCGGTCAAAATGAGAAGTCTAAACAAAGAAGCAGTCAATTGGTTCGAATATTCATCAAGGACTTTCCATAGCATCTTTAGCTCATCTGCCGTTAACCAACGCTTTCTTTTTTCTTCCTGATACCGTTGAATTCCTTTGGCAGGGTTGTCTTCACGCCAACCCCAGGTATTCGCAAGGGTAAACATCTTGGAGAGAACGGATACAGAACGATTAGCTTGATAGGAGGTCTTTTGATGATCACGATGAAGAGTTTCTATATCTCGTCGCGAAATCTGGACCACAAGACTGTTTCCAAAAGCAGGTAATATAATCGTTTTTAAAAGACGCTTGTCCTCTTTCAAGCTTTTTGGTCGTTTTTTCCCTCCATGAAATAAAACGTAATCACGGGCAAGGTCGTTGAGGGTAGGAAGATTACGATTTTCCTTTTTCATTTTAACAGGATCATGCCCATGAACAACACCGCTTAAGTACTTTTTGGCGAGAGCTCGAGCTTCTTCTGCTGTGACCTGACCATGTACGCCTATTTTAAACATCTTTTGAACACGCTGAATATTTCGGTATTGTACGCAATAAGTGCGCCTGCCACTGGGCAAGACGATGAGCCCAAATCCTTTTAGTTCTGAATCCCAATGCTTTATCATTTTCTGATCATCTGGCATAATAGATTCGACAAAACGCTTTGTAAGTTTCGGCATATATCCCCCACTGATTATTTAAAAAAGGTTATAACACACTTGATAAAAAATTTCACCAAATTTTCAGCAAGAGAAGAAGAATGAATGTGGTTGAACGTAGCCTGATGAAGTCAAAAAAAGGTTGAAATTTGATGAAAAATAAGATAAAAATGAGAAAATATAGAAAACACAAGAGATTTAAAAAAGGGATAAAAACTGATTCGTAATCAGTAGGTCGGGTGTTCGATTCACCTCTTCGGCACCAGGGGAACAAAGGATTTTTGTACACGAAGATAAAGTCTAAAAATAATTTTCACCAACGTAGTGGAAACAAACTGAGGGAAAAATTTTCTCAAAGCAATTGTCCACAAAATTACAACTTAGCATTTTTTCCACGCTTGGCTATACCTTTAGAAAATAAACAATAAGATAGGAGGCTCTCTTGATTTATGAGACTCACATATGATTTACGGAAAATTTTAAAATCCGCTTCCTAAGCATGGCTCTTTATGTTGTTGGCTCTCTGATTTTTATAGGATTATATGTTTATGTCTATCAAAGACACCTCTCCTCTTATCAAATGACACAGCAAGCAGAACTCAAAGCAGTTCATAGGGAGTTAACCCTTTGAGGGTTTTGAACCTTTTAGCGTAGTTGTAGGCTATCAAGAAAGCATTTAGACGGTACCTCTACACAATATGTAAAATTAAAGATATTTTTAAACATCGATTCAATATTTTTTCGAGTATTTTTAGTGACTTCTCTCGAAGTTATATTTGACTAAAATCCAGTATTTTAAAAAACGATCTGTATAGCTTAATACAAAGCTCACTACTTATTAAGTGTTTAATTTATTGTTTAAATAAAATATTTTATTAAAATTTTATTTTTTTTAAAATTTATATAATTATGTAGTTAGGTTTATCTAATAATCGCATCATCAAGAATTACTAAGCAAAAAAGGAGTTATTATGAAAAAGATTATTTTAAATAAAATTGATTTTGTTAATGTATTTAGTATTTTTTTTGTTTTCATTTTTTTTCTAGTAACATCTGCAAAATCAATGACCGAAGATGAAGATATTGTAAAAGATGTTTCATTAGCACCTATAAATCTAATTGTGAAAGATAAAGAGGATGTTTCTTCAACAGCCACTGTAAAATCAATTATCCAGAATGAAATTATTGAACAGGATGTTTTACCAGATGATCTTGTAGGACGAGATGTTTCAATTCGCGCAGGAACATCACTATCTCCTTTTTTACATGGCGAACCTGATGGTTCAGTGGACGTTGTGGCTGATAATCGCACAGGAATACATTGGGTGTTTCAGTTGCATCCTTTGGGTAATTCTACTCAGTACGCCATAAAATGTTTGCCATATTCCCTTTATTTAAATGCCCTACCCGAAGAGAAAAGGGCGAATCTTGTGTATGATACTAGTGGTGACGGAACACGTTGGACGCTTAGCTATAACAGCTACTATGGCAAATACAGCATCATATATACTGGAGTTACTCCCAACCTAGCTTTAAAATATCCAGATCCAGATGTATACGGCGGAGCGAACCAGTATTGGAGCATTACTAAAAATTGAGGTTAGTTTACAAGTTCTATTGAACCATAGGTTTATTAAAAGTATATTTGGAATTCTCAGTATGGGAATTAAGCTCCACGATATGATCAAAGAGTTTTTTTGGTTCTGATGGTATGGCCTGAGCGACTTTAAGAAGCTTCAATAATGAGGCAAGATAAAGAGCTTACAACGAGTAAAATTTTCAGGGAAAAAGTTTCTCTAATAATTTTCGTAAAGAGATTAAGCATCTGATGAGGGGCTAACTCACCAATTTGAAGGCTAGAGGAAACATGCTTATTATTCTGAATGTTACCATCACGTGTTGTTAAGAGAATTTTTCCATCTCCCCAGGTAACAGAATCTTGAGGAAAATATTTTTGAATATCTGTAAATTTTTCTACATTATCGTAAATTAAAAACCAATTGGAATAAATTCTCAGCCTTTTTTTTACGAATTGAATGATTTTCTCTTGCTTTTCTGTGGGGTTTTTTATTTTTTGAATTCCCCTTAATATTTTTTTATCTTCTTCCGTTTTTAATAATGCCCCAGCGAGATTTTTAAATGAGTTTTCCAAATTCTCGTGGGTTTCTGCATTAAACTCCCAGATAACGTTGACCTTTTGTTGGTGTGCATATTCTCGAGCAAGAGTTGTTTTTCCAGCTCCACCAGGTCCTATAAGAACTACAGCTTGAATACCGGTATGATTTTTTAGAGCATTTTTGATTTAAGTTTTTACATTATAGTGTATGATATCCGTGTATTAAAGGAGGATGATCATGCAAGCCTATTCCCAAGATTTACGCGAGAGGGTGTTGAGAGCCATTGAACGAGGAGAT